>Ga0222664_1000424_pt1 | contig 25332 bp, 22 predicted proteins | sample AntAcemetagen604_FD_181147 | JGI IMG/M metagenome (GOLD analysis project Ga0222664, IMG submission 181147) | Saline water microbial communities from Ace Lake, Antarctica - #604 | ecosystem: Environmental > Aquatic > Non-marine Saline and Alkaline > Saline | place: Antarctica: Ace Lake...
TTCTCATCTCAGTTCTTATAGCATGACAGTTAGCACACTTCTTACATACTCTTCCGCCAACAGAATCTAATTCTATATTACGGCGCTTAATATAACACTTGTGACAAGGTAAGTTTCTATCATACTTAGTCTTTTTATTTCCACATTCAATACAGTTCATACATTACCCTAAACAAAATCGTAAGTAAGTTTATAACGGAAGCCGCCATTGCCCGGTCCGCCATAGGTGCCTACAGGCACGTCTACGCCCACGAACAGGTCGAGGTAGATATACTGAGATACACCTGACTCGGCCACAGCCTGAATATAAGTTCCACTCGCTGTCGAGAGTACGTTACTTGTACCCGGCAATGAGGTTGGAATATTATCATTTGTTGTTAGGAGACTGACACCACTTGCGAAGTGATTAGCCTTATTCCATAAGAATTGATATGTACCAGTAGACCAAGAACTGATTGAATTAAGATGGAAACGGAAGTTATAAACCTCTTGGGCACTTCCGAGATTCACTGGTCTAAATAGTAACATCTTTGTACCTGCAAGAACACCGCTATTGGTAACGTTTACGAAACCATAGTCTAGATGTCCAGAGGAAGAAGTAGTTAGAAATTTGACAAAACCGCTTGCTCCCGCTCCAAGGTCACGAGTACCTGAAGGGTCGATGGCGTTGTCAAACTGAATAATGTCTAGTGTTGGGACTGTGATAGGCATATTAAGGTGCAATCGGGAAGAGGATGATGTCTGAGTTAGGACTATTTACAGTTGCGAGGTCCATGATAAACTCATATGAGACAGTCACATTCGCTGTCAAATCAATTTTACTGTGGTCCTGCGTAACGTCTAATAATCTTAGATTAATAAACTCCGCAGCATTTGGTCTGTTCTGATTCACAAGGTCTTGGCAGTGAGAGATAGACCTGTTAACGTCTGCAATAACGTCACCTGTATTCTCTGACTTAGCAGAGCATGTTATAGCAAGACTCCCAGGAGTAGAAGTTCCGATATCCTGAAGGATATTTCCAAGTCTTCTCTGTGGGATTACGTGCGACACCATTAGACGGATACCGTCCTTACGGCTAACATTCATTGTTTGCTCTACAATACCTGACGGCAAATTCTCACTTGGGTCGTCTGTGTACTGAATAGTATATGATAGAGTTCCTAGGAATCTATTTTCTGTGATATTAATTGACTGTGGGTTCTGAACAGACAGTGTTCCTGAACCGCTGTAGTCTGTGTATAAGCCAGAAGCTAGCGCAGGTAGCGAAGGTAGGATTGTATTTAGGTAACCACTCTGTGCATTGAAGAACGCTGCGAATGGGTCTTTAGTCCCGTCGCTTCGTGGGTAACCTTGAACTGTACCTTGAGCTGAGATATTTACAATACCTTCTGAGTCCTTGTCATACTGGAATGTTTGTGCGTCAGCAAATGGTAGAACACCACTAACATATACGAATGTTTCCTTAGCCTCGTACGAACCGGTCTCTATATCAATTGATTCTGTACGGCTACGTTGGAACTCAAACAGATTGTTTGCTACTCCGCTAACATCTCCTGGGACAACATAGTTTGGGAACTCTGCGGGTGCGTTAGCTGTTCCAAGTCTGTAGAACACGAAGTCTCTAGCATTAGCTAAAGAGTTACTCGGGTTTCCGCTGACCGCAGTATTGATACCTACAGCAGCTACTGAGTGTATTACTGTTGTTGTTGCGTTCTCTGCAACTTCTTCGTAGGACCAAGTGTCTGATGCAGACTCAACTGCACCATCTGCACCACTGGCTGCAACCTTAGCAACAAGTGTTACCTCATAGTTGAAGCGAGAGAACTGGTCGTTACCTTCTGGAAGGTCAAGTGAGTCAACATATGGGTAAACTCCACTAGTGACTAAAGTCCCGGATGGAAGATTCTGGTGAGCAGCACCGGCTTGGATAGTTAGTTCGAGCCCATCTTGCGCGAAGATATTCTTAATATTTGTTTGGTTCTCTACAATGTCTTCATAACAACCTGATGGCTGGTTAAGGTATAGACCCTTAAGAGTCCACTTATCCTCATAGGACAGTGCTTCATCATTATCGTTACGGTTAAAGGAACGGTTAAAGGAAATGAGCGGCGCTGGATGCAGTCTTTGACCACCGTAATATAGTTCCCAATAAGGAGAACCGAATCTAGATGGTACTGAAATGATGTCTGCCATTATTAACCTCCAAGTGCTCTGTTAGGACGAGTGATGCCAGCGTTAATCTGGTCCTCGATTACCTTCGCAAGCACCTTCTGAATTTCCGTCAGGTCCTGTTGTGTGACAAAGTCCTTTGTCTCAAGTGCGCGAATTACTGATTCCACAATCTCTGTTGCACCTGAGATATTGATTTTCTGTGTATTGTCAATGTTAAGCTCTGCCTTTACATCTTGAACTGCGCTTGCGGCAGATGCTCTGAATTCTGATGCTAGTTTCTCTGTGGCTTCAATGCTACGAACAATATTATCTGTAAAGTTTCCACTTAGAACAGTCTTCAATCCTGTAATCTCAGCTCTCAGCTCTCTGTTTGCTTCTTCAATTCCTTTTGAAATGTTCTCCGTGATTTCTCTACCAGCCGTACCTGGGCCATTAATGACACCTGGAAGACGAGTGTTAGTAGTTTCAATTGCTGAATTAGGAGTCACGCTGCCGACAAGTCCCGCTGTATTACTAATCTTTCCTGCTGCTTGCTTCTGGAATTCAACCATAAGTTCTAGTAGCTTCACTTGGCGTTCCGCAGGGTCTTTGATTGTTGCTGCGATTTGTGCTGCATCGTTCTTGAATGATTCTCTTGATTCTCCAATTTGAGAATTAAGGGTTGCAACAACATCACGGATGGCTGCCTGTGTTCTTACTGCGTCTAACTTAGCTTGAGATAGTGCGTTCTTAGAAATGAGTACCTGCTCACGCGCTTCGGCAACTCCAGCTTGTAGTTCTGCTAGTCCTCTTTGTGAGGTGATTAGCTGTGACGTGTTAAGGTCTGCAACCTGACGTGTCAAGTCTGCGACTGTTTGAATTGTATCTGATAGTCTTTCAATGCCAACTTCTTCGGATTCACCGAGAGAAGCGCCCTGAAGAATTTCTTTAATCTCATCTTGATTTAGTCCTGCAACCTGAACTCCATCTGGTAGCTGACCAAGTGCTCCGGCGATGTTCTGACGAACCTCTTGCGGTAGACTGATTAGTGAGCGACCAAGGTCATTTAGTGCGCCCTCGTCCAGACCACGGAAGTTATCAATGTTTCCACCGAACTGTCCTGCGATTTGCTGAATTGATGCTAGACCTTGAACAAAGCCTTGTCTGTCCTCACCAGATGAGGTAAAGAATGACTCCGCCTTACTTTGGCTGTCAGAAAGTAGCTTCTGGAATAGAGATAGCTGTTGTTCGGCCGCGTCCTTACGTAGCTCTGAAAGCTTCTCTTCCGATGCACCAGCGCGGGCTGCTGCGTCGATTGTTTCGTTTAGTGCTGAGTTAAGCGCTCCTGCCTGTTGTCTTAGGCCTGAGAACTTACCTAGAATCTTATCGGCTGCAATTGCTGCTTTAGCAACTTCAGTGTTGAAGTCTGCAAACGCACCTGCGGCGTCACGGCTTCCGTCAATCAATGCTTCTCGTGCAGAAGCAAGACCATCGAATGCAGTTGACAGTGCTCCACGCTTACTCTTAATTTCATTTGCTGCTTCTTCAAGCTTAGTACGAATGGAATCAGTAAGTGATTTCTGTGCCTCAAAGATACTTGCCACAGACTCCTTGATTGCCTTACTTACGTTTAGTAACTTACCGGCAGCGGCAAGACGTTCCTTCTCAACCTTACGGGCAGCATCAAGACGACGACGTAAACCGTCGATAGCGGTGACGCGAATCTTACCTTCTAATAGGGCTTGTTTGACTAGGAGACCTTGAACGCGCTTACCGTTGTTGACTTGAATACTACCAATACTCTCGATAATCTTCTTGGCTCTGCCGACACCTGCGTCAACATCTCCATCCTTAGATGCAACACCTGTTCGTGTTGACTCTAATCTCTTAATGATGTCAAGCTGTTCCGCTTTACGTACTTCTAGCGCAGTTGCTTCTAGCTGTTGAAGTGCTGAAATTTCTGAACGGATACCCGCAAGTCTAAACTCAAGAACTCGCTTTCTATTTGCAACCTCGCCGTCAACGTCACCAACTGGGTCGTTTTTGTTTGCAATTGCTGACTGTAACTTTTCGCGAGCATTAGCTTCAGTCAATGCTGACTGTGTAAGTGACTGTGAAACTTGAATATTTCTTGCAATTTCTGTTCGACGAGCATCATTGGCAGCCGAACGGCTTGATAGCTCCTGTTGAATAAGATTAACTTCAAGTTGACGAATTTCAAGTAGGTTCTTCTCAACCTTTGCAAGAGCAGTAGCACCAATGTTGCCACTTGCAAGAGAACGGATTGTTCCTGCAATAACGTCTTGGTTTTTCTTAATGGCTACACTCAACTCATCAAATTGCTTATTTAGACTACCTATCTTCTGACCACTGCCTCTACCTGGGTCATTAGCATTCTGGTCTCGTAAATCTAGTTGAAGTGCTAGCTTCTCCTGACTACCCTGAAGGACACGTTGGAGTCTTCTCTTTTCCTTTTGTTCAATAGCCCTGTTAGCTTCTGTAATGGCTGCAATTCTAGTATTAGCAAGCTCACGTTCTAGTGAAATTGCCTGTGAAATTTCTGTTGCTGTTCCAGCGTCGATACGTGAATTGAACAGCTCTTGTTCTGCGTTAAATACATTTGCGATGCTTTCTGATGCCTTTTGTCGCGCAGTAATTAGCTTAAGTTCTTGTTCTAACTGTGTCTTTGAAATAGCTGCAAGTCCATCTGAGAATTGGGTAGTTGCATTACGAAACTCTCCAAGGCGAATAGTTGTTTGTAGAATTGTTTCACTTAAGGTACTAAATGCATCTGCGTCAGCAATTGCAAACGTATCCTTTAAGTCTCCATCTAATTTATCAATAAAGGCAGCGAAGTTCTTAAGGCCTGATAACTGTTCAAATTCAGCACCTTCAAGTCCTGCAAGGATAAACTCTTGAATCTTCTTCTTAGCAACATCTACACTTGCTGGGTCTTTTGTATCAATACCTCTTACGGCCTCTTCAACAATAGCGGCGAACTTACCGGCTAGTAAGTCAGCTTGTGCGTCGTTACCACCATTAATGCCGTTATCGAATATTTCACCCTGTGCTCGTCTACGAAGTGATGCTGCGCCTTGTGGGTCAGCGCCTCCGTTACCTTTAAAAATGTCATTTTGACCTCGCTCAAGTAGCTTTGCATTCGCTTCAAGGTTACCCTCAAGAGCACTAGATACTGTAATAATTTTTTCAAAATTACCAACAGTCTCCTGAACAAGAACTGCTAAGGAAGCAATTTTTGGTCCGAATGGTAAGAATTGTGCAAAGGTTCCACCAACTTCTCCAAGTTTTGAGACAATCTTGTTATCAGACTCTTTACCTAGATTGCGTAGCTTTTCGGCCAAGAATCCAATACCGACTGATAGCGCAATGGTCTTAGCTTCGAATGCTGGGAGTGCCTTATTAACTCCACGAAGGCCCTTGCCAAGCACTTGCATACGGCTGCTGTTATTGCGAAGGATTGAGTTGTTACGTGCAAGAATCTTCTGTCGTGCTTTACCAAGATTTGAAACACGCTTAAGTCTTTCGCGTTCGCTCTTACTGTTATCATTACCTCCGAATGATGATAATCCACCACCAGTTAGCTGATTGATTACTCCACCACCCAGAATACCTGCGCCAAGTCCACCAAGAGCACTAAAGTCGAGATTCTTAAAGAATGAAACTATGCCTTCAAGTCCATCTGCAAGGTCTTTAAATACACTAGAAAGTGGGCCATTTCTTAGGTCATTAACAATCTCATTAAATGTTTGCTTGATTCTGTTAAGTGAGGTTTCAAACTTCGCACTTTCTTCTGCTGCTTTTCTGGTTTGTGTAGCAACACCCTGAGATGCAGCGGCTGCAAGTTCTTGCGCTCTGCCACCAGATTCCAAAGCAATTCTGAATAGTTCTGCCTGACGTACTCCACCAATCTGACCAAGAGCTTCACCAAGGTCTTGTGCTCCAAGCCCCTTAGTTGCTTCTCTGATTTCACCTAGTAGTACCGATAGATTCTTAAGGTTACCGTTTGAGTCTTCAATAGAAATGTTTAATTTCTTTAGTCCAGACACGGCCTCTGAGTTAGCACCCGATAGTCGGGCACCAAGTGTCTTGAAGAACGTACCAACAACCGATGCACTCTGACGCGAACGTTCAGATACAGCCGAGATAAGTCCGATTGCGTCGTTTAGGTTTGGTCCGAAGTTCTGCGATAGAGTTGTACCAGCACGCTTAAATACTTCAGCAAGAGCCGAGGCGTCTACAGCGGCAGCATCTTCTACAGCGGCGAACTTAGCAATTGTTACTGCGGCACCTGAAATGCTCTGGTCAGTCTGCTTCGATACGGCAAGTAGTGTTTCAAGTGCTTGCTCAAATTCTAGTGTCGATGTTGCAGCTAGTAGGGCAGCTTTACGAACTAGGCCAAGAGTAGCGACCTGTTGTTCTTGTGCAGAAGCTCCCTGTCCAGCGATACCTGCCTGCGCGGCAGTACGGGCACCCTTGGCAACTTCTTCTGCTGCTAGGTTGAAGTCTCTTGCAACAGCAATCAGACTACTACCGAAAGCAGTTAGGTCAGCATCAGTCGTACGTAGAATCTTGTTGATGTTACGTAGGGCTGCGTCAAATTCAATAGTGAACTTTAGACCTTCTGAGAAGGCGTTAAAGAATCCATTAATGATAATTGTTGATACACGGAAAGCCGAGGCCTTACGTAGTACCTGGAATAGAAGAATATCTGTCTTCTTAAGATTGGTATTGGCTCGGCCGGTGGCACTAGCAACGTTTCCCATGCTACTCGCTAATCTGTTGACACCAGCCGAACCTCTACCTAGGTTTCGGAGTGGGCGGATAGTTTGCTGAATGGATGTGCCGAGTCTAGAAAGCGAACGCTGCACCTGTGTCGTATCCACAGAAATAGCAATATTCTGTAGTGCGCTACGTGCTTGTTGCGATAACTTGACCTTCTTAATTACGGCCGTTCCATTAATTACAAACTGTCTAGCCATTACTCAGCTTTATCCTCTCCAATAACTACTTCTAGTTCCTCTTCATCTTCAAGCAGTTTTAAAACTTCTTCAGAAATTGCGGCACCATTTTTGTCAATTAACTTGTGCTCTAGTAGCCACTTGTTCTCTGGCAGGTTTCTTATCAGTTCGAAATTATCTCGACTGAGTTCTTCAATTACAGCGACATACACCTTCTTTGCGTCCGCATCATCTCGGCGGGCAAGGAAGTCATTATGGTCACGGAAGTATGGTTTTCCATTTGTAGCATCATACGTACAAAGCGTAATGAAGTTGTCCAGTTGAACATCTTCGGCAATCGACTCTGCGGTGTGCTGTAGTGGCTCGTGCTTGATTTTGACTAAGTCATAAATCTCAGAACGCATATTGACAAGTTTAAATGCAATCTGCTTGGCCACAACTCCCAGACCCTCTTCTTCGGCAGTCATCAGTTGTACCTCTAGTAAGCCAGCACCTATTGTCTTTTGGAGAAGTTTCTCTTCATCAATCTCAGTCCAGACGCCTTCGCGCTTTAATAGTTCGGACATAGATGCGCGTGTTGCAACTCCCATACCGATAGCGCGGCGGAATGCTACTGCATATTCAGCCTTAAGTACCTGAGATACCTTATAGTTCTCGCTACGGACAACTAGTTTGATTGGGTTCTTGTTGTACTTAAAGTTAACTTTTAAATCTTTCTTAAGCATTTGCCTTCTCCATATTGTAAACCTTTTCCTTCCAAGTGTTATATCGTTCAAGAGTCTTACCCTTGAAGCACTCGTTCTTATCAAAGAACGGAATAACCTTATGGAATAAATCGTACATGCCCTTGACACCGAAAACCCATAGACCATTGCCCGGGTTACGAACAAAGTATCCAATGCTAAGTGCTTCTGAAACGGCCTTTCCTGGCTCTTCAGCTTTACTCAACATTGTAAAGTAAGGCTCATCATCGACAAAGCCAAACTCAAATTCAACGAGTTTTCCATCAGGTACATCTACCTTATATTCTACACTAAAAATAGCCGGTCTGAATTCAATAGTGTAGTCTTGTAATTCAACATCTACTTGTCTAATCTTGTCATTACCTAAATTAAGGACTCTATATCTAAACTGTCTCCAAGACGTACTTCTGGTATCTACACCAAGAAGCTTCTCAGCAGCGTCTAAACATCCCACATATGTATCTTTAACATGTCTTTTCATTCTTTCCTCAAAACGTGCTTTTGACCTATTCCGAAAATCTGACATTCTTATCTCCTTTTATTTGTTACCTTGCCACCCATTGCTTCTCGGTGGTCTCTACTTTTTCTTAGTTCATGCTCTTGAATGAACTGTCCGGGAGTATCGCGGAGTCTTTCCTCTTCGTTACTCTTAATTTTTCTAGCTAAAGGTGAGTTAAGATTACGGATTCTTTCAATCTTTGCCCATCTCTCTTCCTCTGTATATTCATGCCAAACACCATCTGTATCGAACTCTCCGGTTACTATCTTGAATACCTCAGATGCGTTATCAATCTTAGAGTTGCCCTTTGTCACTCCCTTTCCGTGATACCGCTGTCCGACCTCTCTCTTGTACTTCTCATTCTGTTCTAATAGCCATTCGTCCAGAGCCTTATCATCTAATACGACCTCCTCTGGTGGCCTCTCAAGGCTCTCATACACGCTGTCATACACCTGAGACCAGTGAACCAGCATGAACTGGTCGTTGGACAGATTCTGAGAATGTCGCCCAAAAAGCTCAATTGATGACCGCTTAAAAGCTGACCATCTAATTCTCCACATCGAAGTGCGGGCAATAGCTCTGATTTGTGCTTCAGGAAGGTCCTGCATCATACCGATATAGAATGAAATCAATTCTTCAATAAAAACAATATCTTGGTCCGATTCAATATCTTCAAATGTTGGCCACAGTCGGTCGCCGTTTAGCTGACGAACTGAGGACCATAATAGGTATAGTGAGGCCGAGTCATGAGCTATATATTCTGCGCTATTGGAGAGTCTCGTATTACGGTCATATAGTAATTCGGCATAAGTGGTATTAAGTTTTACTAGCCACTTCTCCAACTTCTGCCTCTTGACGCGGTTGCGAGATTCATTATCTACGCGCTCTGACATCTCTTCAATAAGGGCAGGTAGTGCCTCTAGATTCTTTTCTTTGGTGTCATCCCAGAGACCTTGTTCTCGGTACTCTTTAAGCATATCGTCTGATTCTAATATGCCAGCCTCAATATTTTGTTTAAGGCGGTTCTCATAGATGCTTCTAGAAATCATTCTATCGTCGAGCGTTGGTGCGTGAAACCAGAACGGTCCCGCTGAAGTATATACCAACTTCTTTGATGCAATCACCTGATTAGCCTGCTTTTCCAGCAGGGCTGTTTCATCCTTTTCCATAATGCCTATTCCTTGAAAAAAGCAAGGCGACCCGAGTATGGGCCGCCTTGCCGGTAGCGAAACTACTCTTGCATTAGCTTAAGTTGAATCGAGATTCTGGTCCGCGTTCGATGTAAACTCGGTGAGAAGGTAGGAACGTATCGTGTGTTACGTTAAAGATATTAAATCCTGTGTAGTTGAAGGTAGCCGTTAGGTTACCGCCGTCTGCACCACCACCTGCTTGGTCGATTGATTCTAGGAACATAGAGTCTCCTAGGTCAACCTGAAGACCGTCACAAGTTCTTACGATTACAGTGTTATTCTGTTGTAGCTCATCTGCTCCACAGTCAAGGCCAGCCTTCGCGTCAACCAAGTCACCTTCAGCCGAGATTACCTCGATTGATGCTGATGTTTGGATTGGGAATGATGCTGTCTTACTGAATGGACGCTTCGAACCTAGTTCGAAGATGTCCTCACGACCGAAGTCTACTGAAAGCGAGATGCTCTGAATGTGTTCTACTACGTTATCAGTGTTGGCAGTTACAACGGTAATTGTCTGACCGACTAGGCCACCTAGTGTATCAGCACCTACGCCAGCTACTGACTGAGCGCCTGAGACACCCGGAATGTGAACTGGTAGAACTGAGCGAGCAATGTCTACTTCTTCACGACGTGTGACACCTGAACCAACAACAGACGTTAGACCTGCTGAAGCGGTACCACCTGCTAGTTCTTGAAGACCAGAAAATGCGCCAAGAGGAATACCCTCTGGTGCCTGGGCATCAGTACCAGCGTTGTCTGTTACGTCTGAAATTGCATTTGGGTGACCAGATACTGATGTATCAAGTAGAGCCCATAGCTTGTCATTTCCTACTAGACCAATTTCTTCTGTTGAAGGACCGTCTACTGAGAAGTTATAAGCTAATGATGACAGATACATTCCCGAAAGGGTTTGCACTGTTAGTGGGTTGTTCTGTGCGCGTGTCTGGCTATCGGCATAAATGCCAAGAGCAACATCCACTCGGTAAGAAGCTACCTTACCTACAATGTTGGCGTTGAATGAAGGGTCTGTTACCATGAAGAACATGGGCTTTGAACCATCCAAAACTTTCTCCAGGGTAGCCTCAACTTCTGGCTGACGTTCAGCAACCTCGTAAAGTTCTACCTGACCGAGCTGGAATGCCTGCTCCGTCTGGAAGTTAGTTGTAACGCCAACGCTTTGTACGCCACGAACGACTTCCCAGAGACCGGCGACATTGTCTACCGCCCCTAAGCTTGCCCCTGGAGCCCATCCAGATGCGAATTCTCTCGAGTTCACTGGAGCGATATTATGCGTTGGGCTTGCTGCATTATCTTTAATCGCTACTTGGTAAACCGCGTAGAATGTACGTGTGTTGGCCATATTAATTTTCCTCTTTTTTTAAGGTGTACGTCTGCTAATACGCAGAAGTCAAAACTGCTAGTATATTATACACATATTTAGACATACGGATTTGGGTCAATTCGCCCCGTAGGCGCGATATTGTGAATCTCCGTCTGAATCTCTACAATGGCTCTCTTTAGCCGCCCTAGAGGCTCAATTGGTCTGGTTCTAATCTCATTAAAATAGTATTTCTTTGAAATTACATTATTTCCATCGTGCAACGGGTTTTCTAGTAATGTCTGGAACGGGATATACTCTGGCGACAAAGTCCCATATAAACCTGATAATGGCAAAGGTGCCCAATTCATGTCTACCATAGGCATTGCAATATGCCATCTGCTATCAATTAAATCCATAATTGAGTTTCGTTCCGGTAGCGAATATGTATAAATGTGACAATTTACAGGCTGCTGTTTGATAGATGAGCGATTACCCATCTCATAAGCCCGTTGGTCACCCTCGGCAAGTTCTAAGAATACGGCTGGCATAGTGCCAATCTTCTTACCCCCGCTGGGATATAGTGTATTCTGGTTACTCCAAGGATTGTCTTTTAGTTCGGTTTCAGCGTGATATGAAATTTCTGCTCTATCAAAGTTCTCTCCGGTATCCACTCGTACCATACGATATGAATAGTCAGCTTGAACTTGACTGTTTTCTGGGATAGCTCCTGTACTGTCAAAGATGACTCTCCCATTAATATAATCAATAAAGAAGTCTACTCCCGAGACTCCTGCGCTCTGGGCAAAGAAGGTGCCGTTCACTATGATACCGGACGCCTGTAGTGGTGGAGCCATACCACTTATGTATGGGCTATCATTCATTGTGATGCCAGACTCATAAACCCACTCTTGGTAAGGGCTCTGCCATACCTGGGCACCTGAGATACCTGCGAAGTAGTTGTCTGAGTTTGGGTCGCGTACCAGCATTGATACATCTACACCGCGTACAGTGTCACCTTGGGAGACGTTAGTAAAGTAACCGTCTCTTAAGAACATACTGTCGAACAGCATCTTTACATTTATTAGAATGTTATGTGAGTTTCCGTAAATCATTATTTACCTACCTCTAGTGTAATCTGGTTTGAAATGTAGTTTTCAATCACTCTTGTAATCTTCTTCTCGTTACGGCTCCACAGCTTATCAAGGTCAACACGGAAGCGAGGCTTAACCTGCCAGAATCCACCTGCGACCATTCGACCAGCGTCAGCACCAGCAATAGACGACGAACGCACACCAGGGGCAGGTCCGGTCTTCTTGAAATGGAACCCATCTTCTTTTAGTGGGAGACCAGCGTACAACCATTCAAACCAAGAACGTCCACTAGGCAATCCTTGTTTACCAGCGGCTGGATGCTCTGTAGCTCTATAAATTTCTTCTAAGTTAGCCCAGTTGAATACCACTCCAGTGTTAATTGTTTTTCCAGTTCTTCTTGATATGACTTTGATATCCCATGACTTACGTAAAGCTGATAGTAATACCAATGGTGTTAGTGCATTTGTAAAGCCCAGTTCAGCGTAACCTTTTGGCGATGTTAGCCACTTGTAAGCCGCTGTTTTAATTAGTGGTTTCCACCCTCCACCACCCAGGATTAATGGGTCAATAATAAGGTCCTGAAAGTTCTGTGATAGTTTTCTAAATGCCTTATCAATCGAGTCTGCCAAGATGGAAGCAATCTCTATTTCAACACCTGGGATGTTCTCAATTGTAAACGACATCTCAATCTTACTTGAGCCCGGTCCAGTCTTAGGAAGAGCCGCCATTATGCTTGAGCCTTTCTTGACCAAATAGTGATAAGATACTTGGGAGTCTGGAAGCCAATCTGTCTATTATCAGTCTTCTTTGAGTCATACTTCACGCCATCTACTTCAATCTCAATAGCGTCATTCATATCTTGTAGTGAGCCCATGACAGTTGTTAACTGGACATCGCCCTCTGCTAATTCGAATGGTCGGCCATCAGCTATAGGACTGGGGCCGTGGACGACGTGTGCCGTATAGTTTACGAAGATGGGCTCAACAACGCTGCCGCCTCCTCCACCTTGGTCAGTACCGCCTAAACGTCTGTCAGTGCCTCCTAACCAGGGATTATGCTGGTCTGGATTACTTGTTCCTAGTGTCTGCCCAGGCTCCAACCAAACGGTAACAGTACGTCCCATAAGTGCGAGCATACTGTCCATAGCTGACTCATATAAAGTCTCCATGTCAGCAGTGTTAAATGGCGCTGAGAACTGTTGTGATAGGTCTTCGTTAGACGGTTTTTGGGTTGCCATTATAGTGTAATCTCACATTGTTGTGCTACTTGTTTAATCCAAGTAACAATAGGTACGGTCATTTTTAGCACTATTACAGTATGCTACAATATTATTCATTATAAGGTGATTCTCACACGGCACCAGCCAGGACTTTGTAACGTAATCTTCTCAATAGATGGTTCTTGAATTTCGTAGTTGCCACGAGCAACCTTCTCTTGGTATGAGCCACGTACGAATCCACCACCATATACGATAATCTCTCTTGAGTCGTTTGGAAGTCCAGCTACTTTGCTGTCATTTAGTTCTGACATAAAGTGGCCCAATAAGGGTCCACCCAGAGAGGCGTCATTCGTGATAAGGCCGGAAGGAGCCAAGTATGCCTTGCTCGCTGAATGAGGGTTCGCGTCTGGATGGATAAAATTAGTGTCTACAATACAATGCATAGCGATACCAACATTTTCCCCTGGCTGTGCAACCTGACGCATTCCACGGTCGCGCCACGGGTGATACTGGTAACCAAGGTCCATGTGTTCGATATCGTTTAACTGGATGCCAATTGGCTGTGGGCAGTTACTGATATCTTCTAGGTATCCTACAACCTCAACTCCAGAAGTTGCAATGCGAGACAAGATGCCGCCGCGCTCGCCTGCGCGGTTAGCAACTAGAGTCAAGTCCTTGCCGAAAATCTGTCTGTTAGGTCCTAGCATTTATAAGTCCTTTAGTGCATTTCGCACTGAGTAAATAAGTTTTGTTCTCGTCAGTAAGGCATTTACACCTAAGTATGACGCGATTTGTTGGAGTCTTCGATAGTCTAAAGTTCTAATAAGGTCCAACGTAAAGTATGCTCTATAAGGGAAAGGTCCATTGCCAACTTTGTCTTCAATATAAGAAGGAGTAAAGGGAGCCTGAATTAAGGAGTCCTTGTTAGCGCAATACTGTTTGTGACTAAAGTGGGTAGCAGGCCGTCCAGTTTGAGCACCATAGACATGCTTGCCAGCAATAGTAGCGTAAGCTCCAGAGTGTTGATGATAACATAGCATTTTAATATACGACCTTACCGAAGCTAGAAGAGAAGCTATGCTTAAGGTCTTTGATTGCTTTCTTCAAATCGTCCTCTCGCATCTTTGCTTCTTCTAGGAATAGCTTAGTCTTGTTATTCATCCACGCGCTATAACGGCCTTGAGTATTGATTGTTACGCCATCTGCGTTACGAACCATGACTCCGTCACCTGCACCTGAAACGATACCTGATGCTGCGGCTAATAGCTCTGCCCCTGGCTGACCAGCACTTGCTGCGCTGGCTCTGCGAAGGACTGACATTTCTGCGCGAGTAATTAGCACCTCTGCTTGTAAAATAACAATATCGTGAATCTCATGGTTGTTGGGCTGGAGGGTGCGGGCTTCCAAGTCTAGTGTGATTGCTCCAATAGATGCTGGCGTACCAAGCCCTCCCTTAACAATTCCAGTAGGTCTTACCCGTCCACTGGCAATTCCAAGAGCACGATTTAGTCTCATTACAGACTTAATTAAATATCTTTCTAACATCGAATCGTTAAAGAGGCTACCGTCAAAGTCTCCAATGTCGATTCGGACGTTTTCGTAGATTTGGTCGATTACGTTGATTGGTTCGCCACCGACACTAAGAGAGGGTGCGCCGACCTCAAAAGATTCTGACTTTGTTGACAGGCCGACTGTCCAGTTAATAGTCCAAGTACCCAGAGTGCCTGATGTATTAGCATCAATGGTGTAGTTGCGGGCGTCATAGTGACCCTCTGCAACGCGATGGCCGTAATAGAAGCCTGAGCCCTGTTGAAATGCTCCTGAGTCTTTAATCTCAAAAACTGGCGTAGAGTCTGGGTCATACAGTGTTGACCCTGCTTTTACGAAAATATCTAGTGCTACGCCGGACATGCCGGGCGCGAAGTTACTTGTTGACATTATGATTGGCTCCTTAATTCCACTATATTATACACGGATTTTGTGGTTGCTATGGACTGCCATAGGACTAGAACTAAGAATGCAGGCCACTATAACATTGGAAACAAAAAAAGAGCCGAGGACAATTAAGTCCCCGGCTCATATTTTTTAGACTCTAATCGTTAGACTAGAAGGCCATTAGCATTACGCGCCTGGAATCAAGTACCCCGAATCCATGTTCCATCCATCCGAAGATGCCCATCCCTTGGCTGCGGTAGAGACTTGGGTCCTCGAAGGTCATAAGTTCTTGAGCAACTGGGTTCACGAATGAATCCATTGTGCTAAGGTCAAGACCAATTGCCCATTCCAGTGTGTTGGTTGGGAGAGTAGCACCAAGCGTATCGGTTAGATAGCTTTGGTATTCCTGACCTTCACCAAACTCTGTCATTGGGTGGAGAACCACACCATAGATGCTTGCAAGGTTACCGTCTGCGGCCTTGAGGATTTCGCGACGAGTAAACTCATCTACCTCAGTTGTGCCCCATGCACGAATGTCTTCCATAGCTTCCGCTGAAAGATAAACGTCGGTCAACTTACCTGCGTTACCGTTACCACCGGCACCACGAACCATAGCTGTGCGAGCACGAGCCAGTAATTCCTTGGTGAACACGCCATCGGCGGGTGGAGTTGCTGCTGAAGCGTTACCTGTGAAGGGTGCCTCGCCAGATGCGGTAACAATCATACCACGGTCGTCTGCGGCTGACATGATTGTACGCCATGCGTCGGAGTTGTTCTTGCGAACGTATCCGGCCTTGTATACGTCGAGAGCACGGGCTACAACGTCGAAACGTGCGTGTTGCATGTAACGAATGTCCCAGTCGATAGCGTTAGCTACGCGGAACGTTGGTACCCAAAGCTCGTCGCCTTCTACGTGGCGCTGTGGAATCTTACCCTGCTTAGGCAGTGTAAATGCGATGAACTGGTCTTCATCTCCTGGCTTCACGAAATCCATAGGATAGTTCGGTGTTGCACCAGCAGCGAGAACGTCACGCTCGAAAATACCATCTACGGTACTTTCATCAAAGACTGCCTTACGGATTGGCGAAGCCAATTCTGCGGCGAAAGCCTGTTGTGCTGCTTCGCGCTCGGCGGTATTAGCAGATGCACAAGCCTGTAGGGCCTTAGCAAGTCTTTCTTTTTGTTCAGTATTTAACATTTTAATAATGCTCCTTATAGGTCAATACGGACACGGGCGTAACCGTCACCGTCAACTGTGCTCATGAATCTACCAACGTAGACACCTGAAGTTGTATCACTATCCTGTGCGCCCACTACACCTGGGGCCAATGCTTCAACAGTCAAAAGACCTGAATGAGTTAGGAAAGCTTTCTGTCCTGCATCAATGTGTGCTTCTGCGTCTGGGTCGAGGAAGTCTGTTTCAACTTCACCCTTAGTAAGAATACCTACCTTGCTACCTAAGTCACTTACGTTTCTTTGGTGTCTCATTGGGTGGGTCATGTAATTCTGGGCTTCAACATCTTCAAGGAGGATACCGACTGGTACCACACTTGATGGTGTGATTGTAGTATCATAAGATACGCTTAATCCTGAAGCCGCAGTAGCGAGTCCACCGCGAGCCATAGCGGCTGGTGCAATGTATTCAATGGTAGTTGCTTCTACTCTGCGTGATTCACGTAGTGCCATCTTCTACTCCTTGTTTTCTTTGTTAAGTCTAACCTCTGTAGCTAGACCTGAGAATGGCGAAGTCAATACTTCTTCGCCACCAGTTGGTTCGACTGCTTCTTCAACTGCTGCATCCTCTAGCGATGCTGCGACATTGATTCTACGGTCTTCTCTAGGTGCGCTGGCTACTCTTCCTTCGCCAGATGCGCCCTCTTCTTCAACGCTGCCCTGTCCACCGTCTTTTGAAAGACCGGGACGTGATTTTCCAGCAACAATCTTAAGTGTCTCAACTCGTGCGGCGTAAGCCTCGTCGTCAAGGTCAATAAGACCTGCTAGTACCTGTGCTACTGACTCTTCGTCAGCTTCTTCGCCAAGAATTTCTTGGACATCAGCCTTGCGTGCTTCTGCAAGTTCTGCCTTTGCTGCTTCTGCCTTTTCGGCGTCCACTTCAGACTTGAACTTACGAAGTTCTTCTAGTTCAGCAAGAACGGCTTCATCTGTCGAAGCCTTAGCTGTTTCTCCCAAGAATGCAATCTTCGCGGCAAATTCTTCGCCCTCTGCGGCGTTATCAATCTTTGCGATTTCGGCGGGAGGATTGTCGCCAATACCGGCGATAGCCGAATCTAGTTGCTCACCAATTATGGTAAGTGCTAGTTCGTCTTCAGCGGCTTTCTTTGCTGCACGTTCGGCGTTTTCAGCAGCAACAGCCTTATCTGACTCAAGCGTTTCGATAGTTGCTTCAAGAGTCGAAACTCTATTAGCCTCTGCGCGCTGGTCAAGTTCAGCCTTAACTGCGTCTTGTACCTTGTTTTCGTCGTGCATATTTTTCTCCATTTTATTGGTAATTAATTGTGATTCTTTAGTATCCTCCGAAGCGACGGTTAAACCTTCACTTCTGGGATTGGCGGGTTGGTCCACAAAACCCATACCGCCAAACGTCAAACCCTTCAGAACTCGTCCGATGCGCTTGCCGTCAAATTGTCCTGTGCCACCCAGGCACCTCAATGATTTATCGAGACCTAGTGTGTCTTCAGTACGTTCGACAACCTGCATCTGGTCTTCTTCAAGAAGGGCGTAAGCAAAACTGCTGAACCATGTCTCCATAGAGACGTATAATTCACCGGCAGTGCTTCTCTTCTCAATTTCTTCAGCGTACTCAGGAAACGTGTACTTATATACTACACCGTGTACTACTAATTCGAAATCATCTTCTGGAACATTCTCACTTTCCATGTCAATGGGTGTGCCATCCAGGTATTGTGCCTCTACTGCATAGATAACTCCAAGGATGTCTGTATCCTTGTGTTGCCAGTTCGCAGGCTTTAATACTGGGCTTTTGCGGGCATTCCAGAATTCCTCGTTAACGAATACATCGTCATTAAGATTGAACCCACAGGTGGCATATACAGCTTTAAAGTATTGTAGGTCATCCTGCTGATTCTCCAAAATATGAGAAATCATATCTTGCTGAGTGGCTGCCGCAGTCTTATCGCTGGGCGCCTCTAGTGTCGCAACGGCCGCCTGGGCGCGCAAAACGCGCTCATCATCAGGCTTGAAAAACTCAACTCTTGCGGCATGTGCGTATGTACGCTGCTTGGCTTTAAGGCTGACTTTTACGTCCATTGGGATACTAATTTCCTTCATTGGAGTCTGCAATTCTCTCTGCTACATTGTTCCAGAATAACTTCTGTCCCATCTGTGAGCGTGGGTCTGGAGAAACCTCAATGACTGACTTACTCTTCTTCTTGAACTTCTCAAAGTTTGGCTTGTCGCCACCCTTCTTATCGTCGTCCTTTTTCTCACTCTTCTTATCGCCGGGCTTAGAATCTTTAGACTTCTTGTCGTCCTTCTTATCCTTACCCTTCTTCTTCATGAAGTCGGGCTTGCCACCTTTAACAAGTAGAATACCATTCTCGTCGTTGGCCTTAACTCTGTATGAGATGTTAGCCTCTAGTTGGCCAATTTGAGCAGATACTGAGAAGTCTAGGTGTGTGGAAGCAGCTTCGACAATTTCCTTACCATCAAAGTCGTTATACTTGAATTCAGGTCTGTGTGAGATGTAGAGGCTATCGTAAGCTACCTCTTCGCCATTCATAAGCAGGCGGGGCTTATCCGTGAAGGTTCCTTCGATTGAAAACTTCACTGGTCCAAAATTATTAAGAGGCATTATACGTCTTCTTCCTTAGTTGCGGGGTTCTTCTTGCGAGACACTGGTGGCTCGTTTACGGTGCGGCTAATTACCGCACGCGCATCAACACCTGTTTGTCCAGTATGTGGACCATTATAATGACCAACAGCATCACCAGTTGTACGTAAAGTGATTCTATTGATTCGATTGCGGATACCACCTGGAAAAATTTTGGTCTCGAAGTCTTGTGCCATCTCTAAATCTCCTATTAATAGATTATATACACTACTATTATACACAAGTTCTATGCATAATGACTACAGAAGGTATGCTCAATTTAATTATCCATGTAGGTGTCTACAAGAATCTGGTAAATCTCATTTTTCTTGGGCTTGCGCTTGTTTTCAGTCATGAATTCCTTGGCAGCCATAATGAAGTGTGCGCCGAAGGTGGTATCGTGGAACTCTAGGTCATTACTCATGTAAGAGGCATCAAGTACAGTGTCGATACCATCCTTGTCCATATTACCGAGTGCTATCACAACCATGTCCGTCACACTATTCTTATCTTCTTTGGAGAGTCCACGAAAGTCATTAACTCCAGCTTTAGCACATAGGAAAGCCTTAGCGTTCTTATCCAGGCTCTTGACAACTTGTTCAATATCTGTACGTGCTACATTCTTTGGCTTGGCTGGACGCTTCTTCTTCTGAGGAGTACCTGAACCCGGTGGGCGACCATTAGGTCCCTTTTGGGTTGTCTTCTTAGTCTTGTTTTTCATTTGAGTATTAACCTTAAGTTTGACATCCTGAGTAAGCTTCTTCTGGTCCATCTCTTTTGAGTAGTCCATCTCTTCTCGACGTAGGCCGCGCTCTTCCTCAGAGTTCTTCTTGTCAAGTCCAAGACGTTCCTTATCAAGTTCGTGTTGGTCACCATCCTTGATGAATGGACCTCTACGTGGGAAGTCGTTATCAGACTCCCATTGATTCTCTTCGACAAGACGTTCGCGTTCGATTTCCTTGTCGCGCTTGAGACGCTCGTATAGCGATGTGTCGGATACAAGACCTCTATCATATAGACCAAGCATGAATGTATTCTCTGCGTCTTGGTCTTTAAGCGACATTTCACCGAACTTAATCTTAGGTAGTTTGCGGAAGCCCATTGCTTTATGAATGATTAGAACTTCTTCCATCAACCACTCTTCCATTAGAATGTCACGGATAGTCTGTAGCTTTTCTAGTAAGCCTTGTACTGAAATGAACGATGAAGAAAAGTTGCCTCCTTCTCCTGTAACTACAGACTGGGTAATACCAAACTGTGATGTTACTTCCTTACGCAACTCTTCCCATCGTTTAGGGTCAAAGATTTCCTTAATCTTAGGCTGGATAACTTCTGCACCAATAGCGGAGTTCCAGATGATGTTAAGGGTGGAAGCAGGTGCCTTCAGCATGTCAGCGAGGCGCTCGTAGTCTTCCATGATTGGCATAAGACCCTCTTTGTGGTCACCAATCTTCCAAAGAATAACTGTGTTGATACCCGCCTTGGCTGTCTTGTTTTCCATCTGACGTAGGGTATTTTTGAACGTAATAGTAGGCATGGCCTTCCAGGTTAATCCTGTGCCCCACTTCTTCCAGTCCTTCTTATTGTATTGTAATACGACTAGTCTATCGTCTTGTAGCTTCATTTCTGCAAAGAAACCACCATGTCGTGACTTGCCAATGCGGCCAGATACCCCCGAGGGCATTGTGACCTTCAAGGATTTGGCGGTCTCATTAAACGACACGTCGGCTCGCTTAAGTAGCTTTCGCACTTCTTCCTTGGTAAGTAGGTATATCCAACCGCCATCATCCTCATCTGGAATAATCTGGCATGGATTCATCGAGATGTACTTCCACGGTACAATCTTCTTCGCCCCAGGCTTGATGTCTTTATCAATAATCTTTGCTGCGTTACTCTCTAAGCGTTCAACGACGAAGGCATGAACGGCCTTCTTTAACTCGTCGTCACCTAGAGCTTCACCCTTAGCTGCCTCAAAAATAAATCTTAATGATGAGTCGTACTCAATCTTTGGGTCAATAATGTGCTGTTCACCTTCACCGTCTGTGATGAGGAACTTGTCACCAATACGTTGACCAACTGTAAATGTTTTCATTGCACGCTCTTCGGAAGCGTCTAGCCTCGCGAATGTACGATACATGAAGTGGTTGCCCGAGTTAAGCAGTTGAATAATTGCTTGACGGAAAACCTTCTTTAACTTAACCTTCTGTGACCATGACTTATAGAACCTCTGAACGGAGTCCTTGCCATGAATGAATGTAACACCTTCTGTCGCGAAGTCTGCCATGAGGTCGATGATTGATGCAACTTGTCCGTCGTTCTCATAGACGTTATTAACAACCTTCATCTTCATCCAAGCTTCCTTGGTTTCGCCCTGTCTGTTACCACCGCGCCCTTGCATAGCAAAGTTTGGACTGCGTGCAGTACCACCCTCACCACCAAAATGTGACTCGCCTAGATATTCGCCAATATAGCCTCTGTGGCTGAACTCGTCTGACCCGCCACCGAGGAAGGAATTTCCTAAACGACTTTCCATAGAATCACCAATGTTAGCGGTTGCTGAGTTAGCACGGCCAACTGCCTTTTGGAAGGCACGAGTTACCGCTTCTTGGTCGCCTGGGAACATGCGGTCTTTTTCACCATACATGCGTTTTGGTGTTGTATCTTCTTCGTCAGACATAGAGTCTCCTATGCCTTTATAATACACCCATCGACAGAGTAATGCCAGAAGTAATCAATTGGTTTGGCCGACCAATCAATTACATTCCTGGATACACGATTCCATTAGGACCACGACGAATAGAGGTTCTAACTCCTCTTGCTCTGCGTTTGAGGGATTCAGCGGTACCTCCAGGGAGCATTTTCTTCGTAAACCCGTGTCCTCTGACGGTTCTTGCAGCATAGGCCGCAAGTAATAGGGCTGAGTAACGGTCTCGTCTACGCTTGTCAGTTAATTTACCATGTTTCTCTTGCGCGGATAGAGGTGGAAGAATGAATAACTCAGTACCAGATTCAGTAACCTTCTTTACGATAGTACAAACCTCATCTAACATGGTCTGGATGTTGTCCCAGATTCCCATGCTCTTGCGGTCGCCGTTGTCGTTTAGCTGGCCATAGACCTCATCGTAAATCCACTGCTTCTCAGACTTAGTGAGTTTTTGAATCTGCTTACCATGATATATAGCATATTGATTAAGTAGAGTATTCTCATCTACTCTGTGAGGCAGCAGCAACTGGCGGTGCCTAAGCTCAGTATGTAGAGCATAGTTAGCCTCACGAACCCAGGTGTTATTCCATTGGAACATATCAAGGATGTGGCGACCAGCGTGGAACTTGGTGTCGTCATTGTCAATTTGCCAAATGGCTTCATCATTCGTCTGCATAAAGTTCTTGTTTTGGAGAAGGTCCATGATTGCAGAACCACCACCACCTTGGTCCATTGCGATATATACAATATTAAAGCGGCGTAGAATGTCTCTGACCTTTTCAGTCATGGTTGGCCAGTCCTTTTGAGCGAGTGCCCAACAGTAGACTACTTCATATCCTCTTTGTCCTAACTTCAGAACTACCATAGCCATATTATCGTTATGTCGAGCAGGGTCAATGCCAAGTACATACTGAGCGCCCTTTTCTCCAAACAATTCAATGTTAACCTCGAAGTTGTCTCTCTCCATGATAGGTGTAGCTTCTTCTAGGAGTGAACGTTTGAAAACGCCATCAGAGTCCTTCGCGAACTTGGACAGGTATTCCATACCAAAGCGCGATGGGTCTAGGGTTAGTTTAGCGTTAGCAATAACCGCGTCATCCATGAAACCAGCAGGGATGCCCTGATATGGTAGCTGGAAGACTGCGTAGTCAGAGTGCTGGAATGACTTCATTAGGTTTTCATCAATAGCGTCCTCGGACATGTAAGTGTTACCTTCAAAGAATGCCTTACGCATTCTGTCTGGTTCTCCATTACTAAAAATAATTTTTCTATACATATCATACTTGCGATAGAAGTGGTTGAACTCATACGATGCGGTTCCACTGATAGCAATTTGGTTACCAAAACCAAGAGTCTTATCAATTAAAGAAGTGAGATGTTCTGGTGCTTCCATTTCTACAAGCCTTGTACGAAGTGCTGTCATGCGGGCACGACGGGCTGGGTCTGCGTGTACCGCAGCGAAAGGCTGAACGACAATTTCGTAGATGTCTTCTGGAATGGATGCAAACTCATCACATAGGATGCACGTTGCACGTAGTCCACGAATACGCTCGCCGTCACCCAGTGGGATAGCGAAAATCGTTGATGAGCCGACCTTCAGTGAGCATTGGTCAACCGCGTGCTTGGGGCCACCGAATGGGGCCAGTGCTTCTTGAATTAACGGTGACGCTTGGTACAGCTTCGTGATATAGTTGAACACTAGTTTTGCTTGACGGAAACCAGCACCAACGATGACAATCTGTTGCCCCGGCATCAATATTGCGCGGAGGAGAGCGTAAAGCCCGTAAATGAATGTCTTACCGGCACCACGACTTGCGAGTACCATTGGGTATTTGTAATTGAACATCATGTCGAGTAAGCACGATTGGAACGGTAGGAGTTCCAACGGTCTACCGTCTGGCTGTCTGAAGATTTGTTTTACCAACCATGTTAAGCTATACTTGGACATGGAGATGAAGGACTCTAGAATATTTCTATCCTGTTTAAATTCATCTAGGATGTCCGCCTTGTCAAAGTTAACACCCTTGATTAAATTGATGATACCCTTATCTTGGGCCATCAGCTTCTCTGCGCCTAGTATTTGGACAACAGACTGGTGTTCATTTGCCGTATCTTCCATAACTATTGGACCTCATTCATTTCCCACTCGTAGTGTTTAAGCAGTAGCTTAAGTGTTAGAGCCTGTGCCTTCTCTCCTGCAAAGTGGATGTGTATTCCATAGTCTGCTTGAATCTTAATTAGATGAGACAGAACAATTGCTCCTGCGTAGTTCATGTTGCGTTTGGCGAACTTAAAGTTACGCTTATCCCAGAGCGCGTCCCATGTCTGCTCCACAATGATGTAGCGGTGCTTGTAGTCTTGCATACGCTCCATCTCCCGGATGAATCGCTCGTACTTGTCCTTACCAACCAAGTTATTATAAAGCTCGCCTACGGTCTTCTTACGCTCTATAGTGACGAGTCGTGGAAACGCAACGAGACCATAGTCTCCTGCGTCCATCTTTGAGGACACAACCCCTGCGATTTGCTTGTGGTCTACAGACCACTTAAAAGTAAACGGCTGCTTCTCGCGAGTGTCTACCTGAAGCATTGGTGGGGGTGGTTTAGCTGCCATAACTATTGAATTCTTCTCTTAGTTGACCTTCTGGTACGTAGTCGGGAATTTGCCATAATAGAGCTTCACCTGCATCAGTAAGAATTAACCCTACAGACTCACGCTTGTTGACATGTATGACGGTTTTAACTAGGCCGTCCCATGATGGAGAGGGCCATACATCAGGTTGTAAGTTCAACACTTCTGTCTTTAGTATATCAATCTTATGTCCTTGTTCAAAGACCTTTTTGATAAGCAACACTATACTTGCTCCTATTAAAAATTGAATCATCATTTTCTTTTCCTTTTATAATCGGTTCCTTTAAATATGGGCATCATCGGGCTCCTCTCCTACAAATGCGGCCTGCTTATCTTGGTCGTGTGTATCTTCCTTGGCAACGGTTCTATCGCCGTCGAAGGATGGCGGATTGTTATCCGGTAACCCGCCACCAATTAGCCAGCCGTTGGCCTGTAACTTCTTAAGTTCAATTTCACTGAACTCTTCAATACGCATAATCTCGTCAGCAGCTTTGGCCTGCTCGTCTCCACGCACGAATACTTCTGCAAAGTCAAGGAATGAAGTTCCGTGGCGCTGCAAATCCTGAAGACGTTGAGCACGGGACAGTTTCAGCCCCTTCATGGTATCGCCATATTTCTTCATCTGGTCGTGGTGTTCAGACTTGAACACATCAATATAAGGGGATGTAGCCCCTGGATTTCCAGACATGGGGCTATTCAAGTAGCACTGCTTATCCTGTGCTGCTGCGCGGAAGGCCAGGGTCAAGTGCAAAATGGCATTGAATAATTGCTGTTCCTCGGCTGCGGTTAGCGAGTCTTCCTCTTGGAGAATGTTGAAATACTCCTCCATGAAGATTTCCCGCTCGGCATCGTCCAAGATGTTATTGAACGTGTGCTTGTTCTTAGCTCCGGTCAACATCCTATGTCGCAGGTAAACCACTCTCTGTTTACGCGACAGTTCGTTAAGCTGGTCCATTTCTTTCATGGAAGACTCCGGGGCTGTAATATCTCCAAAAGAAGATTTAGCCTTCTTGTACTG
>Ga0222664_1000427_pt1 | contig 25243 bp, 21 predicted proteins | sample AntAcemetagen604_FD_181147 | JGI IMG/M metagenome (GOLD analysis project Ga0222664, IMG submission 181147) | Saline water microbial communities from Ace Lake, Antarctica - #604 | ecosystem: Environmental > Aquatic > Non-marine Saline and Alkaline > Saline | place: Antarctica: Ace Lake...
ATCAGGAATTCCATTAGGCATAGAAGTATAAAGGTATAAAGTATCTCCTGCTTGAAAGCCACCTTGGAAAGTAGGCAATACCACATTAGAATCAACTTGTCCCGGTAAAAGCGGTCCGTAATAAGTAATACTTCTTAAAGGTAAAGGAGTAGGAGAACCAGGTCTAATAACTTGATAACTGATGATTACACTATCAATAATGCTATCACCACTATTTACAAGATTCATCCAAACCCTATTATCAATAGATCCACAAAGTGGATTTGCAGGATAAACCACATTAGCCACCCCAGCATTATTAGGAGGGCCTCTAAATTCATCCGCCCCGATATCTGGTTTTGTAGCATTTCTGTTTTCTAAATCAATATCTTGAGTAACAGCAGCTAAAGGAAGCGCTTTGCCATCAAGATAAGGGTCTAGTCCAAGATGTAAATCAGTAGGAGAAACAAAATTAGGAATCACACTAACCGAATTAGCATTCATGCCAGAATTTGCTTGAAGCGCTTGAAGGTTGGCAACATTAGATGTACCATAATACCCTAAAGAACCATTAGAATACAAACAATTATAATCCATTTGAGTAATTGCCGCAGCAGCGGTTGAATTAATATATACCGCTTGAGTACTTCCAAAACTCATAAAAATATTATTGATAATATTCACATCATTGTAACCAGCGCTTCCGTTATAATAAAATGCTCTTGTGCTAGTATTTCCACTTTGTTGAACAACAGTATTGTAATAAAAATCGGTTGCGCTAGCAGCAAAGCAATAAATACCATAATTGGTAGAAGTTGCACCTGCGTTTAATTGTAAAATTGAATTGTTTGCAATAAGAGCCCTATTGTTGGCATTACCTTCAATATAAGCTAAGTACAAAGCGTAACCACCTGAAGGAGAATCGTATTGGTAATCGTTTCCAACAATTTGAGGGGCATCATCTTGATAATAATAATACAAGCCATAAGGGAAAGTATAAGTTCCACTGTTGCGAATAAAGTTGTTAGAACAAACACTACCTGAACCATACCAATAATAAATACCCATGTAATAAAAATCGGTAATACTAGAATTTGTAATAGAGACATTATTCATTCTGCTTGTTGTAGATCCTCCATTAAAATATGCTCCATAAGAGCCGCCTTTAATTTTACAATGGTCAAAATTGATATCAGAAGGAGCACCTCCTGAATTTATTAAAATTACGGCAGCAAGATTTGATGTTGTGCTAGAAGAGGGAGCAGAAAGTGAATCATTTAAAAAGTTAATATTTGAACTGGCACCGCCAATATCAACAACTGTAGAGTAAGTTGAATTTGTATTCACTAAGCCAATACCATCAATTGTAACATAACTTACACCATTTATTTTCCAAACAAAATTGGAAGCGGAGGTTCCGTTAAAAATCACTTCTGGGATAGTAGTATTTGATGAATCAGCTTCGAATGTAATTGTATTCAAAGAGGAGTTTCCATTAATATTCGAAAGGTTGACATTTTCATTGTATGTGCCACTTCTTACTTTGTAAGTTACTGCACCACACATTCCGTTTGTACTTAAATCATTTATTGCAGCTCCAAAAGTTGTGTAATCCGGACTTGTTCCACCAATAGTATATGACCCAGCTAATGCAGGTTTTAAATCAATAGTTAAAGTGTCATCAAGATTAGCTGTATCAGCAACACCATTTGGGTTTGATGTCCAAGCCTTAAGTGTAATTGTTTGGTTTGTTGCAAAAGTTGCATTACCCAAGGTAACACTAACTTCACTTGGATTTACTCCACCAACTGTATCTAAAGTTGTACCTACCGTGTATGGAGTTTGAACCACTCCATTTAAAGACCATCCTACAGTTAAACTTGATATTGAATTAAATCCAGTATTTGCAACTTCAACCTCAACAGGCACTATTCCAGGGCAAAAGTTCATTGGACCAACTAAACTTGATACACTTGCATTATTGGTTCCTTTTTTATTGGGTTCTAATTGTAATCTTATAATAGGTCTATTATTGGGTAATAAATTTGAGGTTAATGCATTACCGCAAACACCTGGAGCATCTGCTCTGTAAGTTCTACTTGCATTAAATGCAAATCCTGTAGCCCATTGTACTGAAGCATTACCATTTGAAATAAAACTTGAATTATTCGAACATACTTCTATAACAATATTATCGGTTCCATTCCAAGGAACATCAGGCACAGCAAAAGCATTCCATCCAGTTGTGGTGGTAAAGTTTGTTGGTCCATAAAATGGAGAACCCATACTCGCCTCCCAAGAATTTAAAGACGAAGTAGGAGATGTGGTTTTAATCCACATAGTATAACCTTGAAGCGCTGGTACAACATTTAAAGCTAAAACATTAAAAGCAATTTCAGAAATATCTCCCTTATTAGCACCAAGTGCATTAAGCTCTGAAGCAAGAATTAGATATTGTTGTCTATTTCCCCAATACCAATTGGCAAAAGGTGTTGGATATGTTGATCCAGTATTTGATCCTGACGCTGTGCCAATGGTGTATTGAGCTGCTTGTCCATTTGAAGTAAATGGAATAATGGTTAGTGTAACCAAAAGAGCGATTATTAATTGCTTCATATGTTTGATTTATTATCTGATTTATTTGTTGTTATTTTATTTCTATCCGTTGGTTAAAATTATAATCATTAGAAACTAATTTTAGAATATACATGCCTGATGAAAGCTTGTTTAAATCTAGAATTTCTATTTGATTTTTTGAGTTTACGTTAATGGTACTTCCATAAACCTGAGCTCCTTTCACATCAAAAAGAGATGCTTGCAGGGTTTGGTTGGGTAAATCAATTAAGTTAATGTTTATGATACCATTGGTTGGGTTTGGATATACCAAAATATTGTTGTTTTCTGTAACATTACTTACTCCTACACCAATTGCTCTAATTTCTTCTTGTGAAGAAGCCGTATCACAAATATTACTTACTGAATAGGTAACTGTATAGCTTCCTGCAGCTGAATAAGTGTGGGTTGGCTTTTTTAGTGTTGAAGTATTCCCATCACCAAAATTCCAAAGGTGGTCATCACCAATAGAGTTGTTTTGGGTTACAGCAAACGTTAGGTAAGAAGCAACATAAGTATAATCAGCATTAGAAAGTTGGCTAGCAGTTACTATAACAGTATCCTTACTTAAACAACCTTTATCATTAACTTCTACCCAAAATAAACCCGGATTAGAAACAGTAATGATATTATTTGTAGCTCCATTAGACCAATTGTAACTTGAATTAGATGGAGTTGCCTCTAAGAATGTTGTTTGATTACCACATACAACGTTTAATCCACTAATATCAGCCAAACCAGATTGGGTAACAGTAATTGTATCTCTGCTTAAACAGCCAAAATTGTCTTCAACTCTAATGGTATAGTTTCCTGGAGCACTTACATTAATACTTTGTGTTGTTTGTCCTGTATTCCAGGTGTAGTTCACATTAGAAATACCTGCGTTAATCGAAATGGTTTGTTTAGCACAAATGTTGGTATCATTATTCAAATTAACTGGAATTTGGTAAGTAACATTTATGGTGTCAGCTTTTATTCCACACTCGTTAAACATATTTATTGAATATGAACCTTGAGTATTTACAGTTAGTGTTAAAGTTGAATCACCTGTTGACCAAACATTTAAATCACCTGTGTTTGTGCCACCAGTTAAGTTTAAAACTGCTCCGGTACAAAGACCTGTATCAGCACCTAAAGTAAACTCAGCAACAGGAGTAAATTCATCAGCACCAATATCTGGAAGAGAAGGATCTTTAGGGTCATTATCAATATCTCCAAAAATGAAAGGCAATTGAGCGCCTGCTCCGTTAAGAACTAGGTTACAAACATGTAAATCTTGAGGTGCTTTATAGTATTGTGGGTCAGCACTTACAGAGTTCACATCATAACCCAATCCACTCCAAGTCATTAAATCAGGAAAAGCAGCACCTGCATATTCGCCTAAGCTACTGCCTGTTGAATAAAGGTTGTTGTTATCTGAACTGATAATGGTTGAAGGCGAAGCAAAAATCACAGCTTTACCTGCACCGAAGTTTGCAAAACTATTATTGTACACTTCATTTTGGCTGCCACCATCCGCTAAGAAAGCAGAAGCATTGTTTCCATTACCTTCAATTGCAACATTGTTATTGGAAACAATAGTAAAATCTGAATTGATAAGTGCTACTCCACCAAAATCAAAACCTGAGTAACTAGCGCCAATACCAATAAAGTTGTTGTATAAAAAGTTTTTTCTATTAGCTTTAGCCTGAGAACCAACAAAAGCTACCCCATAAAGCGGGAATTGGTCACTACCATAAATAGTATTTGCATGAGCATCAACACCGCCTGCTATATTATTAAATATAAGTTGAGCAGCTAAAAGGCCACCTGTTGTAGGTGTAACATATCCTGAGTTAGAGTTCATGATATTACCAGTAAAGGTAATACCTGAAGATGAAGTAAATGAAGCACCTTGAGCAAATTGATTTTTAAAATTATTGTTTGTGATCAAGGTATTACTACCACCATTTAAATCAACACCAAAAGCACCGTCGTTTATTCTTGAGTTGTCTATCCAAAAGCCATTAGTATTGCTAACTTTAAGAACAGCAAGGCTAGATGATGTGTTGGCAGTTTTACTACCACCAAAAGCACAATTTTTAAATATTGAATTATGAGCACCATCAGCTTTTACAACCGTACCATAAGGAGAAGCAACTCCACCACCTGGAGGTGATAAAGAGTTTCCTGGATTTGAAATGGTAAGATTTTCGAAAATAATATGTGTACCACCATTTAACCAAACCGTGTAATTTGAATCAATTACTTGTGTGGTAAACCTCAAAAGGGCTGTTGAATTGGCACCATTCATTCCTCTAAAAATAATTGGAGAAGTAGGAGAAGTACCTAGTATATTATTAATGGTAAGTTGCTCAACAAAAGTTGAGTCGATAACATCAAAAATTACAGAATCACAAATACCTTGAACACTGTCTAAAAAGTTAGCAGCAGCTGTAAAACTAGGGAAGTCAGCCTGCATCGCAGCGCCACTTGTAGTATCACCAATGGTAAAGTGTCCACCTGCAAAACCATTAATCATTCTAACCATAATAGTATCATCAAGACTTAGGCTATCAGGAATTCCATTAGGCATAGAAGTATAAAGGTATAAAGTATCTCCTGCTTGAAAGCCACCTTGGAAAGTAGGCAATACCACATTAGAATCAACTTGACCAGGTAAAAGTGAACCGTAGTAAGTAATACTTCTTAAAGGTAAAGGAGTAGGAGAACCAGGTCTAATAACTTGATAACTGATGATTACACTATCAATAATGCTATCCCCACTATTAACAAGGTTCATCCAAACCCTATTATCAATAGATCCACAAAGCGGATTTGCAGGATAAACCACATTAGCAACACCCGCATTATTTGGAGGTCCTCGAAATTCATCAGCACCAATATCTGGAAAGTTGAGATTTCTATTTTCTAAATCAATATCTTTAGTGACAGATGCCAAAGGAAGCGCTTTGCCATCAAGGTTAGGGTCTAGCCCAAGATGTAAATCAGTAGGAGAAACAAAATTAGGAATCACACTAACCGAATTAGCATCCATACCTGAAGTAGCTTGAAGCGCTTGAAGGTTGGCAACATTAGATGTACCATAATACCCCAAAGAACCATTAGAATACAAACAATTATAATCCATTTGAGTAATTGCACTTGCTGCAGTTGAATTAATGTAAACAGCTTGTGTACTTCCTAAACTTATGAAAATATTATTCATAATATTCACATCATTGTAGGCGGCATTACCATTATAGAAAAACGCTCTGGTACTAGTATTCCCACTTTGGTGAACAACAGTATTGTAATAAAAATCGGTTGCGCCAGCAGCAAGACAATAAATACCATAATTGGTAGATGTTGCACCTGTATTAAGTTGAAGGATAGCGTTGTTTGCAATAAGGGCTCTGTTGTTGGCATTACCTTCAATATAAGCTAAGTACAAAGAGTAACCAGCAGATGGAGAATCGTATTGGTAATCGTTTCCAACAATTTGAGGGGCATCATCTTGATAATAATAATACAAACCATAAGGGAAAGTATAAGTTCCACTGTTGCGAATAAAGTTGTTAGAACAAACACTACCTGAACCATACCAATAATAAATACCCATGTAATAAAAATCGGTAATACTAGAATTTGTTACCGAAACATTGTTCATTCTTGTGGTTGTGGAAGCACCCCTTAAATATGCACCATAAGACCCACCACTAATTTTACATTGGTCAAAAGATATATCAGACGGAGAACCACCTGCATCAATATATATAACACTTCTTAAATTGGAAGTAGAATTTGAAACTGGAGCAGAAAGTGAATCATTAAAGAAATTAATATTACTACTAGAGCCTAAAACATCAACAACCCTTGAGTAGGTAGTGTTAGTATTGATTATTCCAATTCCATTTACATTAATGTAACTTCCTCCATTTATTTTCCAAACAAAATTATTAGCTGACGTTCCATTAAAAACTATTTCCGGAATAGTTGTATTTGCGGTATCACCTTGAAAAGTTATTGTATTGTTTGGTGATGAACCATTAATATTTCCAATTGTAATTTGTTCTGGATATGTGCCACTTCTAACATTAAAAGTAATTGGCCCACAAATCCCACTAACATTTAAAATATTTACTGCTGCACCAAAAGTTGCGAAATCAGGACTTGCACCACCAATGGTATATGAGCCTGATAAGGCAGGCGTGAGGTTTAGGTTTAATGTATCATTATTATTTACTGTATCAACAACTCCATTAGGGTTTGAAGTCCAAGCTTTTAATAAAACAGTTTGATTGGCAATAAAATTATTTGTCCCTAAGGAAATTGTAGCAGAGCTTGAACCTGCACCACCTGCAGTATCTAATAAAGTATTATTAGTAATAGGTGTCTGCAAAACTCCATTTAAAGACCAACCAATTGTTACAGAATTTATTTGATTGAAACCTGCATTTATAATACTTACAGAAATATTTTCAGATCCAGGACAAAAATTTAAAGGAGAAATTAATTGAGCTACTCCAGCATTATTTGTTCCTTTATTTGAGGGGTAATCAATTGTGAATTTTACTCCTTCACCATTTGCGCAGTTTAAAACATTTACAGAAGGAGAAGCTTGAGCATATAAGTCAATTGAGCCATTTGCAGTCCATGCCATTAAAGTTGCTTGCGGTATTGTATATGTAATGGAGTTAAAGGTAGCACCACATTGTGGGCCATTTGGGGTGTTTCCAAATAAATACGAGTTTTCCCCTGAAATAGTATAAAACTCAGACCCATTAATATCAATATCACCAATGTATTCTACTAGAAGAGTGGCATCTCCAGAAGGTGCGGGGGCATTACCAATATTTGTGGTTAATAATGCTCCAGTAGAGGGTAAGGTTATTAGAGGTGTAGAGAAGTTGAAATTTTGTGATTGAATCGAAAGTGTTGACAAAAACACACTTAAAAAAATAATAATTTTCCTCATATTTTAAATTTTTTAGGCACTAAATGTTCGAACCCGTAAATTTAAAAAAATATAGATTCACTCCAATTATTTATAAAATGCTGATAGATAGATTTTTATAAAAAAAAAAGGCTATTTTAAATATTTAGAAACATCCTTATCTGAGATTTCAGAACTGCCTAAAATTAATAATCGCTCCACAATATTTCTGCATTCTCTTATGTTTCCTGGCCAAGAATATTTTTGCAATTCTAAAATTGATTGTGCTGTAAATCTTTTTTCAGGAAATCCTTGTTCATCAGAAATTTGTTTAACGAAAAATGGAACCAACAATTCAATATCTTCTAACCTTTCAGATAAAGAGGGCGATTTAATCAAAATTACTGATAGTCTATGGTAAAGGTCTTCTCTGAAGTTTCCTTCTTTTATTTCGGTTTTTAAGTCTTTGTTTGTAGCTGCTAAAATTCTAACATTAACCGAAATTTCTTTTTCGCCGCCAACTCTGGTTATTTTTTTCTCTTGCAAGGCTCTCAAAACCTTAGCCTGAGCTGAAGAACTCATATCACCAATTTCATCTAAGAAAAGAGTTCCACCAACTGCCTGTTCGAATTTACCAAGACGCTGTTTGTGAGCAGAGGTAAAAGCTCCTTTTTCATGTCCAAACAATTCACTTTCAATTAATTCAGAAGGAATAGCAGCACAATTTACTTCAATAAACGGCCCTTTGTTTCTATTGCTAAGTTCATGAATTTGTCTAGCTATTAACTCTTTACCAGTTCCATTGGCACCGGTTATTAAAACCCGAGCCTCAGATGGAGCAACCTTTTCAATAAGTTCTTTAATCTCATTTATTGCTTTTGAATTGCCAATAATTTCAGTTGTTTTTTTTGAGTTTATTTTACGTTTTAATTTTTTGGTTTCTTCTTCAAGTCCTTTTTTATCAAAAGCATTTCTAACAGTTACCAAAAGCCGATTTAAATCAACTGGTTTTTCTAAAAAATCATAGGCTCCTTTTTTTAAGGCCTCCACGGCAGTTTCAATTGTTCCGTGCCCCGAAATCATTACAAAAATTGAATCTGGCTTTTTTTCAAGTGCCATTTCTAAAACATCAATCCCATCCATTTTTGGCATTTTAATGTCACAAAGTATAAGTTGATAATTGTTTTTTTGAATCATGCTTAGGCCTTGCATTCCATCTTCTGCTTCCTCAACTGTGTATTTTTCATATTCTAAAACATCTTTAAGTGAGTTTCGAATACTTTTTTCGTCATCAATAACTAATATTTTACTCATTGTAGTCTTCATTTAAAATTTTGAAAATAAAACCTTCTTTTAAAGATTTAGAAGATTGAATAATTTTTTCGACACTTGTTAATTCTAAAATTGTTTCCAAAAAAATGGTTCCAAGCAACATAAACTCTGCTCTAAAAGGAGGTAATCCATCAACCCTTTTTAATTGATCAATATTTAATGTTAAAAGGTGTTTGTGTATTTTATTAAATTCTGAAGCAGTAATAATATATGATTCAGACTTTGCTGCCGCAAAACCATTTTTTTGAAAGGAGTGTATTTGCGCTAAACTGTCAAAAGTTCCAGCAGAGCCTATAAGTAAATCTACCTTTGTTTTTTGCAATTCTTTTTTAAAATCTAATAAAGCAGTTTTGTAATACTCTTTAATAGATTGTATTTGATTATTATCGATAGGGTAGCTTGGATTGAAAAGTTGTTTAATTCTACCCACACCAAGGTTGTAACTTTTAGAAAATAAATTCTCCTTTTTTGATGCTATGCTAATTTCGTTGCTTCCTCCGCCAATATCTAAAAGAACAGCATTTCCCTCCCAATTTAAACTTGATTTAACTCCTAAATATATTAATTCAGCTTCCTCTTCTCCAGATATTATTTTTATAGATTGGTTAAATTTTGAATTCAAATTATCAATAAACACTGAACCATTTGTAGCCGAGCGAATTGCTGAAGTTGCAATACCATAGATTTTTGAAACCCCAAATAATTTTGCGGTTTTTAAATGTTGCTCAATAGTATTATAGCCTCTTTTAATTGGTAATTCTTGCAAGTAATTATTGCTAAAACTACCTTCTCCAATTTTTACTGGAGTTTTGGCTTCATGAATAATTTTGGGGCTTTTGTCTTGAATTTCAACTATTAAAAGATTAAAGGTATTTGAACCTAAGTCTAATACGGCAATTTTTTTCATGATGATTGTTTAAGCCACTTATAGAGTTCTTTTAGGCTAGGCTTTTTACCGTACATTAAAATACCCACATCATAAATTTTGGCTGCTAACCAGACAATAATAAAAAAAGTAATAATTAAAATCCCCATCGATAAGCCAACTTCCCAATAAGGAATTCCGCCATCTCCAATTCCTACCGCAAGTCTCGTCATCATTACAATAGGCGAGGTGAAGGGTATGATAGAAAACCAAAAGGCTGCGGGGCCTTCAGGGTTTTGAATAACAAAAATTGATATTATGTAAGCAGCCACTAGGGGTAGGGTTACTGGAAGCATAAATTGTTGCACATCTGTTTCAGAATCTACTGCCGAACCAATTGCGGCAAACATGGCGCTGTAGAGTAAATAACCTCCCAAAAAGTAAAAAGCAAACATGCTTAGCATTAAAGGAAAGTTTATTCTATTTATGATATTATCTTGCTCTAAAAGCATTTTTGAGTTGAAGCCTGGGTTTGATTGCACCTGATTAATTATATCAGCACTTATTTGAGAAGACGGACCTAGTGTATCTGCTCCATATTGGGTAGCTAAAACAATTTGAAATGCAACAGTGTAAAGGGTAAGTGTTAAAATTATCCAAATAAAAAACTGAGTAAATCCAACCAAAGCAACACCGATAATTTTTCCCATCATGAGCTGAAAAGGTCTAACGGAACAAACAATAACTTCAACAATGCGGCTTGTTTTTTCCTCAATTACGCCTCTCATTACTTGAACACCATAAAGAAAAATAAACATGTAAATAAACAATCCGAAAATGAAACCTACCGCATTTTTTTCTAAATCAACGGCATTTTCTGAGCCTGTATCACTAAATTTTACTGCATTTAAATGAAAGTTAGTATTAACTTTTTCAAAAGTTTCACGGTCTATTTTAAATAAGTCTAACTTTAAGTCTTCAACTATTTTTTCAACAGAATTTTCAATGTTTTTTACCGAAAATAAACTAGGTTGTTTTTTAAAATATAAAATAGCGCTATTGGCATAAGTAATATTCTCCGGAAGGTAAAGGACAGCGGTATAGCTTGAAGATTCAAAATTTTGTTTGGCTTGTTCAAGGGTATAATCACCATAATCATACTCAATGTTTAAACCTCCCTTAATTTTTTGGAAAGCAGGGTATTGGTCATCAATTACTAAAATTTTTTGGGCTTCATTTTCCTCCATTCCTAGCCAAGCAACAAAAACAAATAAACCAGCCATAAGAATAGGCCCAAGAATTGTTAAAAGTAAAAAGCTTTTCTTTTTTACCCTAGTGGTGTATTCTCGCTTAATAATGAGCCAAATTTTGTTCATGACTAAATATTAGATTTTTGATTGGACTTTCCTGATACTTCTTGAATGAAAATATCATGCATTGATGGGAGTTTTTCTTCCATAAATTTGATATTAACAACAGGTAAAATTGATTCGGCCAACTTGTTTAAACCACTTCCATTGGTTGATTTCACTCTTGCAACTGTGTGGCCATTTTGTTGCTTATTATCAAGCAGTTCAAAGTTTGTCCAAAGCGAATTTGTAAATGCAATTAAGTTTCCTTCGAAACCAACCGTAAACTCATTTTTACCGTAGGATTTTCTTACATCATTTACGGTTCCTGAAATAATTTTCTCCGATTTATTTATTAGCGCAATTTTCTCGCAAACTTCTTCAACAGAAGCCATGTTATGCGTAGAGAAAATTATAGTAGTTCCGTTTTCTTTTAAATTAAGAATTTCCTGTTTTATTAAATTCGTGTTTACAGGGTCGAAACCAGAGAAAGGTTCATCAAGAATTAATAGCTTAGGCTTGTGGAGAACAGTAACAATAAATTGGATTTTTTGCTGCATTCCTTTTGATAAATCCTCTACTTTTTTATTTGCCCAAGGAAGTAACTCAAATTTTTCTAACCAATATTTAAGACTATTTTTCGCTTCTTTTTTATGAACACCCTTCAATCCAGCTAAATAAATTGCCTGATCAAGAATGGTCATTTTTTTGTACAAACCTCTTTCTTCAGGCAGGTAGCCTATTTTTTCGATATCTTTTTTGGTGATAGGGTTATTGTTCAAAAGAACATTACCCGAATCTTGTTTAATTATTTGATTAATAATTCTTATTAAGGTTGTTTTTCCAGCTCCATTCGGCCCAAGTAGCCCAAATATTTCTCCCTGTTCAATTTCAATTGAAACGTCTTTTAAGGCTTGGTGACCTGAGAAAGATTTTGATATATTTTCTAATTTTAGTAACATAAAAAAGGCCCCCAATTATGGGAGCCTCAAAAGTAACTTTCTGTTTTTTAATTTACCCTTTTATGAAAAGTATTCTCTCATCCTAGAGAAAAAGCTTTTTTCATTGTGTGTATTAGACGGTTGGAAGTTATCGAAAGTTTTTAATTTCTCTAAAATTTCTTTTTCTTCTGTTGTAAGGGTTTTGGGAGTCCATATATTTACGTTAATTAATAAATCTCCTCTGCCATAAGCATTAACCGATGGAAGACCTTTTCCTTTTAATCTTAAAATTTTTCCAGCTTGGGTTCCTGGAGCAATTTTAATTTTAGCTTTTCCTTCTAAAGTTGGAATTTCCATTGCTGTTCCTAAAGCTGCGTCAGCAAAATTCATATATAAATCGTAGTGAATGTTCATTCCATCACGCTGAAAATTATCGTGATGAACTTCTTCAACCAAAACAATTAAATCACCTGGAACACCATTCATTGGACCTTCGTTTCCTTTTCCTCTTAGGGAAATTTGCATTCCCTCCTCAACTCCAGCAGGAATTTGAATAGATTCAACTTTTTCTTCTCTTTTTTGACCATTGTGGTCTGAGCCTGATGGCCTCCCTGATAGCAGTTGACCTGAACCTTCACAAGATGGGCAAGTAGAAGTGGTTTGCATTTGGCCCAAGATGGTATTAGTAACCCTTGAAACAGAGCCACTTCCACCACATGTGGAACAAGCTGAAAATTTTGCTCCAGCTACATTTACAAGCTTATTTAGTTTGATTTTCTTCTCTACACCATTGGCTATTTCTTCCATGGTAAGTTTTACCTTTATTCTTAGGTTGGTGCCTTTGCGAACTCTTTGGCGCTGTCTTCCACCACCAAATCCGCCAAAACCACCACCTCCGCCTCCGCCAAAGGCAGAGCCAAAAATATCTCCAAATTGATCGAAGATATCTTCCATATTCATGTTTCCACCAAAACCGCCAGATGCTGCTCCACCCATTCCAGAGTGACCAAATCTGTCGTAGCGCTGTTTTTTTTCTGCATTACCTAAAACATCGTAGGCTTCGGCAGCTTCTTTAAATTTATCCTCAGCACTTTTGTCATCTGGATTTTTATCCGGATGGAACTTTATGGCAATTTTTCTGTAAGCCTTTTTTATTTCATCAGCAGGGGCGTTTTTTGAAACACCTAAAACGTCGTAATAATCTCTTTTTGACATAATTTTTTTATTCTGCTACTACAACTTTTGCGAATCGTAAAACTTTATTATTTAGATGATATCCTTTTTCAAGTACATCGTAAACCTTGCCTTTATCTTTTTTGTTTGGTGCAGGAATTTTTGTAACAGCTTCATGTAAATCTACATCAAACTCTTTTCCTTGAGCCTCCATTGGTTGTAATCCATTTGAAGATAATATGTTATACATTTTATTATGAAGGAGTTCAAAGCCTTGTTTTAAAATCTGAATATCTTCTACATTTTTATTCGATTCTACCGCTCTTTCAAAATCATCAATTACAGGCAGTAAATCATTTAATAATTTTTGGTTTGCATTACCTATTAATTCTAGCTTTTCTTTGGCTGTTCTTCTTCTAAAGTTTTCAAATTCAGAGTATAACCTCAAATATTTATCGTTTAGTTCAGTAACTTTTTTCTCGTGTTCTTCTAAAGATATTTCTTCAGTTTTTTCTTCTGATTGCTCATTTTGTGAGGCTTCTTCATTTATCAATTCTTCTTCTTGAACTTTCTCTTCTGCCATTTCTTTTATTTTTTAAACGCTTATCAAAGCATTTGCCATTAAATTTTTTGCGACAAATTGTCATAAAAAACAAAACAGGCCATTGGCCTGTTTTGAAAATTAATTACTAAAGTTTTATTAAAAGCTTTCTACATACTTATCCAAAACCTGATGAAGTTTTGCGCCTCTTAAGTTTTTGGCAATTATTACCCCATTTGCATCGATTAAGAAATTCATTGGAATTCCTGTTACTTGATACTTGGCTGCTGCTGCGTTATTCCAAAATTGTAAATCACTAACGTGATAATCCCATGATAAGTTATCTTGGCCAATTGCATTAACCCATGCATCTTTTGACCTATCTAAAGAAACACTGTAAATTTCAAAACTTTTAGCTTCTTTGATTTTGGCTTTACTGTATTTTTCATATGCTGCAACGAGATTTGGGTTCTCCATTCTACATGGTCTGCACCAAGAGGCCCAAAAATCAATAAGCACTAATTTTCCTTTAAGACTTGAAAGAGCTATCTCTTTTCCATCTGGTGATGCCATTAAAATTTCAGGAGCAACATTTCCAACATTTGTTCCAATAACAGGCTCTTGCGCTATTGCTTTAATTTGAATTAACGAGAAACCGAGAATCAACAACGAGAAAATTGCGATAAGTTGTTTTTTAGGTGAATTTGAAATTTTCATATTAATTGTGTTTATGTCTAATAATATCTGCTCCTAATTTATTTAACCTTTTGTCAAAATATTGATAACCTCTATCGATTTGTTCAATATTATGAATAATACTTGTTCCTTCTGCAGAAAGTGCTGCTATCAGCAAAGATACACCTGCTCTAATGTCAGGAGATGTCATTTCTATTGCTTTTAACGGATATTGTTTGTTGAGTCCAATAACTGTTGCTCTATGTGGGTCGCATAAAATAATTTGGGCACCCATATCAATTAATTTATCTACAAAAAATAGTCTGCTCTCAAACATTTTTTGGTGAACCAATACGCTACCTTTTGCTTGAGTTGCAACAACTAAAATGATACTCAATAAATCAGGAGTAAAACCCGGCCAAGGAGCGTCAGCAATTGTTAAAATTGATCCATCAATAAATTTATCTATCTCATATTCTGCTTGTGAAGGAACGAAAATATCATTTCCCCGTTGTTCAACTATTATGCCAAGCTTTCTGAAAATATCGGGAATAACTCCAAGGTGCTCATAACCGGCATCTTTAATTGTTAAGGATGATTCTGTCATGGCTGCTAAACCGATAATACTCCCTACTTCAATCATATCTGGTAACATCGTATGCTCACAACCACCCAAGTATTCTACACCTTCTACATGCAGCATATTAGAGCCAATTCCAGAAATTTTCCCGCCCATTCTTACAATCATTTTACACAATTGTTGAATGTATGGTTCACATGCCGCGTTATAAATGGTTGTTTTTCCTTTGGCCATACTAGCCGCCATAATAATGTTGGCTGTACCAGTTACAGAAGCCTCGTCAAGCATTATGTAAGTTCCCTTTAGGTTTTTTGCTTCAGCTCTGTAAAAGTTAGACTTGTCATCGTAATGAAAAGTTGCGCCAAGTTTTTGAAATCCTATAAAGTGTGTATCTAACCTTCTTCTTCCTATTTTGTCACCACCGGGTTTTGGAATGTATCCTTTTCCAAATCGCGCAAGTAGCGGCCCCACAATCATAATAGAACCCCTTAAACCTGACCCTTTTTCTTTGAATTCATCAGAATTTAGGTAATCAATATTAACTTCATCAGCAGTAAATTCATAAGTTTCATCTGAAACCTTATTTACCTTAACCCCTAAGGATGATAATAAATCAATTAATTTATTTACATCTCTGATATCTGGTACTTTATTGATTGTTACTTTTTCGGGAGTCAATAAAACGGCACATAAAATTTGTAAAGCCTCATTTTTTGCTCCTTGGGGTGTTATTTCACCACTAAGTTTTTTCCCTCCTTTAATTTCGAAAATTCCCATTTAAGATCTCTTTTGGTTGTTCTTTTTCTTTCTGTAGTTTTTGTTAGTAGGCCTTTTTCGTCTTTTGTTTTTGTGGGATAAAATATCTATAGTACTATCAATATTATAGGATTCCTTAATATGAAGAGCACCATTTGATAAATTTTGAAGATGTTGGTTAATTACCTCATCTTCAACAGACTCTTTATTGTAATTTAAGTAGAATTTTTTCATCAAGTTCGCGATTATTTCAATAAGAGCTTCTTTCTCTTCGCCTTCTTCCATTAATGTAGCTTTCTGGATAATATCTCTTACCGTTCTTCCATAAAACTTAAATTTTAATCTACTATCATCAAAGTACTCTATTTTGTCTGGCCCTTTGTCGGTAGATTTTAGTGGGATTGGGTAGGGAGAGTCTACGTCTAAGTTATATTCAGCCATAATAAATAAATGATCCCATAATTTATGTGTAAAGTCTTCCACATCTCTCAAATGCGGGTTTTTAACTCCCATAATATCTATTAAAGCCAAAGCAGCTTTATTTCTTTCTGCTCGGTCCTCTATTTTTTTAATATGATCCACCATTTTATGAATCGCCCTGCCATATTCAGGCATTATTAAATCAACACGAGTTGAATTATATTCCATCTGTAAAATTTATGCAAAGGTACTGTATCAAAGTACCTTTAATTTAGCGAATTTCAATAATAGTTGTTTTTGTCCAATTCCTTGAAAAAATACAGTTGCTTTTTTATTTGGTATTTGTCCTTCAACTTGAAGAACTTTGCCTTTTCCAAATCTTTGATGTTCAACTTCAACCCCAGTTATTATTTCCTCAGCTGGTGATCCTTCAAAAGCTTGTGGAGAAGTGTTACTTAGTTTTTTTAAATTTCTTGGAGGCGAATAAGGCTTATTTGTTTTGGAGGGAAAAGTTAAAGTCTGTTTAGGTTTTAATGTAAAATCTTGGAATTTTTTGGTTTGAGTTTCTAAATATGGGTAGTCTAAAAATTCCTCTTCAATGTCTTCAATAAATCTACTTGGTTCGCAATAAATTAAATTCCCCCATTTAAATCTTGTTAAGGCATAAGAAATATGAGCTCTTTTCTCTGCTCTAGTAATAGCAACATAAAATAACCTTCTTTCTTCTTCTAAATCTGCACGAGAGTTTATTGAAAGTTGAGAGGGAAATAAGTTTTCTTCTAATCCAGTAACAAAAACATAGGGAAACTCTAATCCTTTTGCTGCATGAATTGTCATTAAAGTTACTTTTTCTTTTTCATCGTCATCGCTGCTATCTTGATCAGAAAGAAGGGCAACTTCATTCATGAAATCAGGTAATTTATCTGCTAAACCTTGCTCTTTTTGATCCTCTGAAAACTCTTTTAAACCTGCTAATAACTCTTGAATATTTTCATACCTGCTTAAGCCTTCAGCCGATTTGTCTGAATAATACTCTTTTAATAAACCTGAAGAAGCTGCTATTTTCTGACCAGAATCATAAGCTGTATCTTTCTCAATTACTATCCTAAAAGACTTTATTAAATCTGCAAAAGATTTTATTTTTGATATTGTAGGGCCGTTTAACTTTACATTATAATTAACTGGGTCTGTCAATACTTCCCACAGGCCAACTTCATTTTCTGTTGCCGCCAAAACCATTTTATCAATAGTGGTTTTTCCAATTCCTCTAACTGGGAAATTTATTACCCTTTTTATAGCTTCTTCATCATTGGGGTTTAAAGTAACCCTAAAATAACCAAGTAAGTCCTTTATTTCTTTGCGCTGATAAAAAGATAATCCACCATAAATCCTGTAAGGAATATCAGACTTCCTTAAAGCTTCCTCTAATGCTCTTGACTGAGCATTAGTTCGGTATAATATGGCATAAGACTCAAAGTCGAGATGGGTTTCGTTATTCAGTCTGAAAATTTCATTGGCAATTGCCATTCCTTCTTCTTGATCTGAATTTGTTCTAAATACCCTTATTTTCTCACCTTCATCATTTTGCGTCCAAACAGTTTTTTTTAGTTGCTCTTTATTTTTGCTAATTACAGAATTTGCAGCATTTACAATGTTTTTTGTAGATCGATAGTTTTGCTCTAACCTAAAAATCTCTGCGTCAGGGTAAGTTTTCTTAAAATTTAAAATATTTTGAATATTTGCGCCTCTAAAAGCATAAATACTCTGTGCATCATCCCCAACTACAGTAATGTTTTCGAATAAAGCCGCTAACCTTTTCAGTATAGTAAATTGAGAAAAGTTTGTATCCTGAAACTCATCTACTAAAATGTACTTAAACTTATTTTGATATTTGTGAAGACTTTGAGGGTCGTCTCTTAATAGTTCATTCGTTCTAAAAAGGAGGTCATCAAAATCCATAGCTCCAGCTCTAAGCAGTTTGCTTTGGTATTTTTTATAAATTTCATAAATTAAAGGCTTGGAAGACCTTGTATCTTCAGCTACTATTGAAGAGTTTTTAGCATAATCATTTGCTGATAATAAATTATTTTTAGCTGATGATATTCTATTGTAAACTAAACCTGGTTTGTAAACCTTGGCATCAAGGTTCATATCCTTTAAAATAGTTTTTATTAAACTTTTTGAATCATCAGTATCATATATGGTAAAATTTGAGGGAAAGCCAATTTTTTGATGCTCAATTCTTAATATTTTAGCAAAAACAGAGTGAAAAGTACCCATCCATAAGCTTTTGGCCTGCTGTTCGCCAACAGAGCTAGAAATTCTTTGCTTCATTTCTCTAGCAGCTTTATTGGTAAAAGTTAAAGAAAGTATATTAAAAGGGTCTATTCCATTTTTAATTAGGTAAGCTATTTTAAATGTAAGAACCCTTGTTTTTCCTGAACCTGCACCTGCAATAATAATGGCAGGACCGTTTATATGTTCAACAGCTTTCTTTTGGGCTTCATTTAAAGATTCTAAAAATTCCATTTTGCGAAAATAATTTTACTGATTTTTAATTGGGTTAATTTAGTTAGTTTGTTTTTAACAAAATCAAGAAATTTCAATAGATTTAGTAATGAATATTTTAAGTTATTATTTGTTGTCAATTTTAAGTTTTAAAAAAATAATTAAAGGTGCTATTGTTTAAAACAAATTATCTTATACATTTGCAGCCCCAAAATTTGTATTAAAAATAGTAAAGTCAATATGCCAACAATACAACAGCTAGTAAGAAAAGGAAGGCTTAGTAAAACACAGAAAAGTAAATCTGCGGCTTTAGACTCATGTCCTCAAAGAAGAGGAGTATGTGTTAGAGTTTATACAACTACGCCAAAAAAACCTAACTCAGCCATGAGGAAAGTTGCTAGGGTAAGGTTAACCAATAGTAAAGAGGTCAACGCTTATATACCTGGAGAAGGTCACAATTTGCAAGAGCATTCAATTGTTCTAGTAAGAGGTGGTAGGGTTAAAGATCTACCAGGTGTAAGATATCATATTGTTAGAGGGGCCTTAGACACAGCTGGTGTTGAAGGAAGAAATCAAAGAAGATCTAAATACGGCACAAAGAGGCCTAAGAAAAAATAATTAGATGAGAAAAGTAAAACCAAAAATTCGTAGAATCGAGCCAGATCCTCGTTATCAAGACGAGGTAGTTGCAAAGTTTGTAAATAACCTAATGTTAAGTGGGAAAAAAAGTACTGCTTACAAGATTTTTTACGATGCCCTTGATTTAGTTGCTGAAAAAACCAGTGAAGATGGTTTGGAGACTTGGAGAAAAGCATTAAGTAATGTTACTCCTCAGGTTGAAGTTAGATCAAGAAGGGTGGGTGGAGCAACTTTTCAAATTCCACAAGAAGTAAGATCAAGTAGAAAAACTTCAATGGCCATGAAATGGTTAATAAAATTTGCTAGAAAAAGATCTGGAAAAGCTATGGCATTGAGATTAGCCGAAGAAGTAATAGCTGCTTCAAGAGAAGAGGGTGCTGCTTTTAAAAAGAAAGAAGATACTCATAGAATGGCGGAAGCTAATAAAGCATTTTCACATTTTAGAATCTAATTGGAAATGGCAAAAAGAGATTTAAAATTTACAAGAAATATAGGAATAGCTGCGCATATTGATGCTGGTAAAACAACCACAACAGAGCGTATATTATACTACGCTGGAGTAAGCCATAAAATTGGTGAGGTTCATGATGGAGCTGCTACAATGGATTGGATGGCACAAGAGCAAGAAAGAGGAATTACAATTACCTCAGCTGCTACAACAGTGTTTTGGCCTTACAGAGATAATCAATATCACGTGAATATTATTGATACTCCTGGTCACGTTGATTTTACAGTTGAAGTAAATAGATCACTTAGAGTATTAGATGGTTTAGTTTTTCTTTTCAGTGCAGTTGATGGTGTTGAGCCACAATCAGAAACCAATTGGAGATTAGCAAATAATTACAATGTTTCTAGAATAGGATTCGTAAATAAAATGGATCGTCAAGGTGCAGACTTTTTGAATGTTTGTCGTCAGGTAAAAGAAATGCTTGGTAGTGAAGCTGTTGCTTTACAATTACCTATTGGTGCTGAGGAAACTTTTACAGGAGTTGTTGACTTAATTAACTTTAGGGGTATCGTTTGGAATGAGGATGATATGGGAATGACTTTTAATGAAGTTCCTATTCCTGCAGATATGTTAGATGAAGCTACTGAATATAGAGAAAAACTTCTTGAAGCTGTTGCTGATTTTGATGATTCTTTAATGGAGAAATATTTCGAAGATCCAAATTCAATTACAGAAGCAGAGATTTTAAAAGCACTCAGAGAGGCTACAGTTTCAATGAAAATTGTTCCAATGATGTGTGGTTCTGCATTTAAGAACAAAGGTGTTCAAGCTATGCTTGACATGGTTATGGAACTATTGCCATCACCAATGGATCAGGAAGCTATCATGGGAATTAATCCTGACACAGAGGAACCTACAAGTAGAAAGCCTTCATCTGATGAGCCTTTTGCTGCATTAGCGTTTAAAATCGCTACTGACCCATTTGTTGGTAGATTATGTTTTACAAGAGCTTACTCTGGTAAATTAGAGTCCGGTTCTTATATTCATAATACGAGAACAGGAAAAAAAGAAAGAATTTCAAGAATCTTTCAAATGCATGCTAATAAACAAAATCAAATTGATTCACTTCAAGCTGGTGATATTGCTGCATTGGTAGGGTTTAAAGATATAAAAACTGGAGATACACTTTGTGATGAAAAAGCGCCTATCGTTTTGGAATCAATGGACTTTCCAGAGCCTGTGATTGGAATAGCTATTGAGCCAAAAACTCAAGCTGATGTTGATAAATTGGGTATGGCACTTTCTAAATTAGCCGAAGAAGATCCAACATTAACAATTCATACTGACGATGATTCAGGTCAAACTGTATTAAGTGGTATGGGAGAGCTTCATCTAGATATTATTTTAGATAGATTAAAAAGAGAATTTAAGGTTGAAGTTAATCAAGGTGCACCTCAAGTAAATTATAAAGAAACTATTAAGGGAACAGTATCTCATAGAGAAGTTTATAAAAAACAATCAGGTGGTAGAGGTAAGTTTGCTGATATTCAATTTATTATTGAGCCTAGAACAGATGGAGAACAAGGTTTATTGTTTGTAGACGAAGTTAAAGGTGGTAATATTCCTCGTGAATATATTCCTTCAGTTGAAAAAGGTTTCAAAGAAGCCATGAAAAATGGTGTTTTAGCAGGGTTTGCTATCGATAGCTTGAAGGTTACATTGAAAGATGGTTCTTTTCATGCTGTGGATTCGGATTCGTTATCTTTTGAAATCTGTGCAAAAATTGCGTACAGAGAATCATTACCTCAAGCACAACCTATTTTGTTAGAACCTATTATGAAACTTGAGGTTGTAACACCTGAAGAAAATATGGGAGATATTGTAGGTGATTTAAATAGAAGAAGAGGTCAAGTTTCAGGTATGGACGATAGAGCAGGGGCTAAAATTATTAAAGCTACTGTTCCATTATCAGAAATGTTTGGTTATGTAACCGCATTAAGAACAATGTCATCAGGCCGAGCATCATCTACCATGGAGTTTCATCATTTTGCTGAAGCCCCATCAAATGTTGCAAAAGAGGTAATAGAAAAAGTTAAAGGAAAAAAAGTAACAGCATAATTTTTAAAAATGGCACAAAAAATTAGAATAAAGCTGAAATCATACGACCATAATTTGGTTGATAAATCAGCTGAAAAGATTGCCAAAACTGTAAAATCAACAGGCGCAGTTGTTAATGGACCAATTCCATTGCCAACTAACAAAAAGATTTTTACAGTATTAAGATCTCCTCACGTTAATAAAAAAGCTAGAGAACAATTTCAATTAAGTTCCTATAAAAGGTTAATGGATATTTATTCATCATCATCAAAAACTGTTGATGCTCTAATGAAGTTAGAGTTACCTAGTGGAGTTGAAGTAGAAATTAAAGTTTAAAAGAAATAGCCATGTCAGGAATTATAGGTATAAAATTAGGTATGACCAGCTTTTTTGATCAAAACGGGAAGAATATTCCTTGTACTTTGGTTCAAGCAGGTCCGTGTATAGTAACTCAAGTTAAAACTGTTGAAGTAGATGGATACAGTGCAATACAATTGGGTTACGGTGAGGCTAAAGAGAAAAATACTCCTAAAGCTTTAATGGGACACTTTAAAAAATCAAATACAACGCCAAAACGTAAAGTTGTTGAGTTTGAATTTGATGGTGAAATCAAATTAGGTGACACTATTGATGTTTCAATTTTTGAAGAAGGAGAATTTGTAGATGTTGCAGGTACATCAAAAGGTAAAGGTTTTCAAGGAGTTGTTAAAAGACACGGTTTTGCTGGTGTTGGAGACGCTACTCATGGTCAACATAACAGATTAAGAGCTCCTGGTTCAATTGGTGCTGCTTCTTATCCTGCAAGAGTTTTTAAAGGAATGAAAATGGCCGGAAGAATGGGAGGGGTTAGAGTTAAAGCTCTGAACTCAAGAATTATGAAGGTTTTACAAGAAGATAATGTTTTGGTTTTAAAAGGTGCTATTCCAGGCCCAAAAGGATCAATCGTAACTATTGAGAAATAAAATGGAGGCTAAAATTTATAACAACAAAGGCGAGGAAACTGGCAAAAAGGTTAACTTATCAAGCGAAGTTTTTGGTATTGAACCTAATGAGCATGCAATTTATTTGGATGTAAAACAATATTTGGCAGCCAACCGTCAAGGTACTCACAAAGCAAAAGAAAGAGCTGAAATTGCAGGTAGTACACGTAAAATTAAAAGACAAAAAGGTACAGGTACTGCAAGGGCAGGTAGTATTAAATCTCCGATTTTTAGAGGTGGTGGTAGAGTATTCGGCCCACGCCCAAGAGATTATGATTTTAAATTAAATAAGAAATTAAAACAATTAGCACGTAAATCAGCATTTAGTGTAAAAGCATCAGAAGGTCAAATCACAGTTGTTGAAAAGTTTGATTTTGAAAGCCCAAAGACTAAATCTTTCGAGGCTTTTTTAAATAGTTTCGAATCTTTGAATAAAAAGTCACTTCTTGTGCTTGATGAAGAAAATAAAAATCTATATTTGTCCTCCCGAAATTTACAGGGTGTAAAAACCGTAACAGTTTCTGAATTAAGTACTTACGATTTAATGAGAGTTTCAAAAGTATTTATTACAGACGGTGCGGTAGGAAAAATTGAAGAAATTTTGAAATAAAATGGGTATAATTAAGAAACCAGTTATTACAGAAAAGATGTCAACCATCAGTGAAAAGCAAAATGTTTTCGCTTTTGTTGTTGATAGTAGTGCAAATAAACTTCAAATCCGCAAAGCGGTAGAAGAGCAATACGGTGTAACTGTAACTCGTGTAAACACGATGAATTATGCCGGAAAATCAAAATCTAGATTTACAAAAACAGGTGTTGTAAGTGGAAGCCGTCCTGATTTTAAAAAGGCGGTAGTTCATGTAGCTGAAGGAGACACCATAGATTTTTACAGCAATATTTGATATTAACGAAAGATGGCAGTAAGAAAATTTAGACCAACAACACCAGGTCAACGATACAAAATAGGAAGCAACTTTGAGTTGATAACTAAATCAACTCCTGAAAAAAGTTTGTTAGCTCCTATGTCTAATTCTGGCGGAAGAAATAAAACCGGAAAAATGACGATGCGTTATATTGGCGGTGGTCATAAAAAGCGTTATAGAATAATCGATTTTAAAAGAGACAAGCATGGCGTTCCTGCTAAAGTTGTTTCTATTGAGTACGATCCAAATAGAACTTGTAGAATTGCTTTATTGCAATATGCTGATGGGGAAAAGAGGTATATCATTGCCCCAACAGGAATTCAAGTTGGTCAAGAAGTTAAAAGCGGAGAAAAAATTGCTCCTGAGGTTGGAAATGCTTTGTTTTTAAAAGATATTCCTTTAGGTACAATTGTACATAATATTGAGCTTGCCCCTGGTAAAGGTGGTGTTATGGCAAGAAGCGCAGGAGCTTATGGTCAGTTAGCTTCTAAAGATGGAAAGTATGCTTCAATCAAATTGCCATCAGGTGAAACTAGATTAGTATTACAATCATGTATTGCTACTGTTGGTTCAGTTTCTAACTCTGATCATGCATTAGAGATTAGTGGTAAAGCAGGTAGAAGTAGATGGTTGGGTAGAAGACCTAGAACAAGAGGTGTTGCAATGAATCCAGTTGATCATCCAATGGGTGGTGGTGAAGGAAGAGCCTCAGGAGGACATCCTAGATCTAGAAAAGGTTTGCCTGCAAAAGGATTTAAAACAAGGAATAAAAAGAAACATTCTAATAGATTGATAATTTCTAAAAGAAAATAATAGTTAGTTATGGCGAGGTCATTAAAAAAACCACCATTTGTACATTATAAACTTAATCAAAGAGTTGAAGAAGCTCAAGATTCAGGTAAAAAAAGTGTTATCAAAACATGGTCAAGAGCTTCAATGATTACACCCGATTTTGTTGGGCTAACATTTGCAGTTCATAACGGAAATAAGTTTATCCCAGTTTATGTTACAGAAAACATGGTTGGTCATAAACTTGGCGAATTTTCTCCAACGAGAGTTTGGAGAGGTCACGGTGGTAAAAAGAATAAAAAATAACTCTGATGGGATCTAGAAAAAGACTTAGAGCTGAAGAAAGAAACGAAAGTACCAAACAGGTATTTAGCGCCCAGTTGCGAAACTGTCCTACTTCTCCTCGTAAAATGAGATTAGTAGCAGATATGATTAGGGGTGTTGAAGTTGAAAAAGCTTCTTACTTGCTACAATTTAGCAAAAAAGAGGCTGCAAGAAAGGTTGAAAAGTTGCTTTGGTCAGCTATTAATAATTATGAGCAAAAGTCAGGTAATACATGGGACGCAGCGGATTTAGTTGTTAAAGAAATTTTTGTAGACAGTGGACGTTCTCTTAAAAGAATTCAACCTGCTCCTCAAGGAAGGGCTCACAGAATTAAGAAAAGATCAAATCATGTAACTGTAATTTTAGAATCATCAAACAAAGAATAATTTAATGGGA
>Ga0222664_1000429_pt1 | contig 25138 bp, 33 predicted proteins | sample AntAcemetagen604_FD_181147 | JGI IMG/M metagenome (GOLD analysis project Ga0222664, IMG submission 181147) | Saline water microbial communities from Ace Lake, Antarctica - #604 | ecosystem: Environmental > Aquatic > Non-marine Saline and Alkaline > Saline | place: Antarctica: Ace Lake...
TCAACCAGGTGAGATTCCATTTGGTGATCTTTTACATGTTAAATTGGAAACTGAAAATTTTTACAATGAAGCAGAACAAGGCACGAGCATCGACTCTTTAATTTTACAATTAGACAACTTTGCAAAACGCAAAATACAAGATTGTATTTGTGTATTTTTTATAACAAATCCTACGAGATTTTTACATTTCCAAAACGGACAAAAACAGGTTCTTAGACCAACAGGAGACAAAAGTGCATTGAATAGATTTTATTTCTCAGACGTACAGTCAGATGAATTGGATTATCATAGGGCAAACATATCAATACTCGCAGTGCAAAGAATGTGTCAACAATTGGGTTACCAAGATTATTACATAGAAGGCTGGACCAACATAGATTGGAAATATACAGGCATAGACAAAACAAAATTTATTCCACAAAGTGCTACTGAGATGTTTGGAGCCGACACAAATACAAAAACATTAGAACTTGCAAAATTTCAAGACAATGAATACATTAATCCAAACAAGTATCATCCTAATCAAAAAGGTCACAGTCTTATAGCAGAAAAACTTTTTAAGTTTATTAGGTAAATTCGTTTTTGCAACGTTCACGTAGACGTTCATATTTCCTACGACCTCCAGGCCTGCCTCTCATAGATTTGCCCAATCCGTAGGCGTGACAAAAATAGCCAGTCATGCTCATTTTTTCGTTAAAGCGATAATTCATATATTTGGTTGGTACATTACTGTCCAGCATTGTGCGGATCAGTATCCTACTGTCATCATCATTCCAACTCTTGTAGTCGCAGAACGGTCTCATTATTTTTGCAGAAAATTCATTTATCATAAACACACCTGCATTGAATCGTTTTGATGCTAGTGTTTGTGGATCATACTTTTCTAGAATAGTATTTTGTTTTTCCAACTGATGCCATTTTAGTCCTTTCTGTTCTGCCCGAACACTGTGTACCGGTTTGAAACTGTCAGTGTCAGGGTACATTTCGAAACAGTTTGGAGCATCAGACCAAACAACGACATCAGTGTCCAGATACAACACATTATTATATTTGCTCCACCAGTCATCGTTCATGATTAGGTCCAGTCTTTCAAAGGTTGGATGTGTATGATTTACTCTTGCCTCAGTGATCAATTGGTAATCAACTCCGCACCTTTCAGCATATTTTTTTACAGACAACGTAGAATAATGAAACAATTCATCTACATGGGTAAGATTATTGAAATCTGGTTGCACGTAGTTGTCTGGTTTCACAAAATACTGTACAATACAATCCATTCCATATATAATTATTATAATGAAAAAAGTAGCATTCGTAACCGGCGTGACCGGACAAGATGGTCCATACCTATCTAAACACCTGTTGGAAAATGATTACAAGGTTTATGGTCTAATAAAACGATATTCCAATCCTAACCTGGAAAACCTAAGATATCTCGGCATTGAAAATGATATTGAATTATTAACCGGAGATATCACTGACTGTTCAGCAATGAACCATTTAGCAAAAACACTGAAGCCAAATGAATTTTACAACTTGGCGGCGCAAAGTTTTGTAAAAGCAAGTTGGGATTTAACCATGGTTACAACAGAAGCAAACTCACTAGGTGTGTTGAATATACTCACAGCACTCAAAGAAAATTCACCCAACACAAAGTTTTACCAAGCAAGTACATCTGAACTATACGGCAACAGTTCTGTAGATGGCAAGCAAGATGAAGAGACTCCTTTCAAACCAAGATCTCCATATGCTATTTCAAAATTGTATGCATATTGGATGACTGTGAACTTTAGAGAAAGTTATTCTATGTATACATCTAACGGTATACTGTTCAATCATGAGTCACCTTTACGAGGCAAAGAATTTGTCACAAGAAAAATTACTGACGGAGTAGCAAGAATAAAACTTGGTCTCCAAGATAAAATATTGTTAGGCAACCTTGATGCAAAACGAGATTGGGGATTTGCAGGAGATTATGTTAAAGCAATGCATCAGATGTTGCAACAGGATGAACCGGACGATTATGTAATATGCACCGGCATACAGAACAGCATTAGAGAGTTGTGTGCTATAGCGTTTGAACATGCTGGCATATCTGATTGGCAAAATAAAATAGAGTCAGATCCTAGATTTAAAAGACCAGCAGAACTTCATAGTCTGCATGGATCCAGTGCAAAAGCAAAACAAAAATTAGGTTGGACTCCTACCATGACATTCGAAGATATGATAAAAAACATGGTTGATGAAGATATAAAAAGGCTCAGTTAATGCAAACTTTTAGTGTGGTTACAACGTGGGGAGAGCAACACTGGGATCTTTATGCTAAACGTTCAGTACAAAGTATCATAGACAACTGGCCTAAAGACACACAAAAGTTTTTTTATCCCGACAACATTGGTCAACAGATCGAAGCAGAAAATACATCATACTTTAGTTTAAAAGAAGTGCAACCAACCTTTGCAGATTTTGCAGAACGACACAAAAACAGTGCGTTAGTAAAAACTAAGATGGCAGAGGCCACTGATAATAAGTTTGTGTTTGACGTTGTAAGATTTGCACACAAGGTGTATGCTGTTATTGATGCGGCTGAAAGAGCAAACACAGAACAGTTGATTTGGATAGACGCTGATACAGTGACATATAAAACTATACCACAAGAATGGTTAGATCATATTGCGCCATTGAACAAATTTACAACTTTTATAGGCAGACCAAAAAAAGGATACTCTGAATGTGGATTTGTATCTTATAACTTGGCGTCGCTATACGCACAAGAATTTTTTGCAAGGTGGAAAGATTATTATGAATTAGACCAATGGAACTCACTGAAAGGATTTACTGATTGTCATACCTATGATGCTGTGAGAACACAGATGGTTACTGAAGAAAAAATTAGCGACAACGATTTGAATGATGGAAGATTTTTAGGATATCGTGGATCTAAACATCCTTTTGTGAATTCAGAACTAGGTGATTATATGGATCATCTCAAAGGCGAGCGTAAAGATATTAAAAACTCCAGCAAAGACATGAAAGTAAAAAGAAATCACGATCACTGGCAATGAAAATTGCAATATTTCCAGATACCTGTGCCAGAGCCGGCAAGCCTGTAATGAAAGCATTTATACAATCGTTGCAGGGCGAAAACATCATAATTTGTAAAAACAATGAAAGACCGGACTGTGATGTAGTTGTGATGTGGTCATGGCTGTTGGGCATGTATGGCAGAGACTCTATATACAATCATTACAAGAACAAAGCAAAATTTCTCATACTGGAAGTTGGCGGATTAAAACGTAATCATGCATGGCGGATTGGCATAGGCGGTATAAACAGAGACGCTGAATTTGCCAACGAACAGGTTGATGATAAAAGACTGTCACTGTTCAACTTGGAGCCATATGGTTGGCATAACGGCGAAGGTGAATACATTGTTATATGCACACAAAATCCAAGATCGATCGCTTGGGATCAAGGCTCAATTGAACAGTGGTGTGAAAAACAAATCAAATGGATCAGAACGCACACTGACAAAAAAATACTATTGAGACCGCACCCTAGAGCCTCAGTCAATCTAAATAAACTAGTGTCTAATAATGTAGAGATATCTGTCCCCAAGTTTATAGGAGAGCATGACCACGTCGACTTTGATAAACTACTAGGCAGAGCAGACTGTGTTGTAAATTATAACAGTAACCCAGCAATAGAATCTGTGCTGGCAGGAATACCTGTATACGTTGATGAATCAAGTTTGTGTAGGCCTGTTGGCAATGCTATTGGCTCTGATATGATACATGCAAGACCTAATAGATCAGAATGGTGCAAACAGATAAGTTACTGTGAGTGGTTTGTAGAAGAAATTCAACAAGGATTGCCATGGAAAAGGTTGAGAGAAAAATTATGAAAAATTTTGTTTGTGTATGTACCGGCAACAAATATGGTTTAGAATATGTTGATAAACTTTACAACATGGTTATGCGCCATTCTACAGATGTAAAGTTTCACGTTATCACAGACAGTAAAAAAGAATGGCAAGAAAATATACATCAAATTATTGTGACGCCTGTGTACCAAACTTGGTGGAATAAAATCCATATGTTTCGCGACGACATAGGCCTTGAAGGCCAAGTGCTGTTTATGGATTTAGATGTAGTGATCATACGAAACATAGATCATCTTTGGGATTTTGAAGGCAATGCATTTGTTATCATTCAAGACTTTAACAGATGCAGAATAAAAAATTATCATGTGCGTAATTCATCAGTAATGAAATTTGTTGCTGGCAAGGAAGTGCATGTATGGAATAAATTTAAAGAAGATCCTTTTGGTATTATTAAAAAATATAGAGGCGATCAAGATTACTTAACAGCACTGTATAGAGATGGAAAAATTTGGCCTCATAATTGGGTAATGTCATACAAGTGGGAAATTGGTCTAGAAGAAGGAGAAAAACGCAACAGTCCACATGACAAATTTGTCACAGAAAGAATAACAAGAGAAAAAGTTATTACAATACAAAATGGCAAGAAAATTGAAACAGAAAGAGTTAAAAAATTTAATCTGCCAGATGATTGTGCAGTAATGGTGTTTCACGGCAAACCAAATCCTGCACAAATTACTAAAGACCCATTGGTGTTGGAGAACTGGAGATAATTAAAACATGTCACTGTTTGAATTTAATGATTATGGAGTAGAGCATTCAACTGTACCAACAGCAGAAGTATACATTACCAATGTAGAAGATTCATTTTCTATTACTCCGTTGAACCAATACATAGACAACAGACGTGTTATATTGATTGGCATACCAGGAGCATTTACTCCTACCTGCACAGAGAAACATCTGCCAGGATTCCTAGATTCTGAAGATAAATTTTATGCCAAAGGTGTAGATGAAATTATGTGTCTAAGTGTTAATGATGTGCATGTTATGACTGCGTTTGATGATTACATAAATTCAGAAGGTGGTCAAATTACCATGGCAGCTGATCCTTATGGTAACATTGCCAAGCAATTAAATCTGTTGATAGAAAAAGATCATTTAGGCATGCGTATGCAAAGATTTGTTGCAATATGTAAAGATGGAAAAATAATCAAAATGCTTGTAGATGAAAAAGGTCTAGATGTTTCTTCTGCAGAAAACTGTTTGAAGTTGCTATGACATTATCCACTTACGAGGGCGAAGAAATAATTGCAAGTATTGTGATTAAGCAAGGTAAAAAATATTTTAACAAAGTGTGGATGCCAAGAACTGTTTTTAATGATCCACAAAACAAAGACGCATATATTTTAGGCAACGGCGAATCAAGAAAAACATTTGATCTATATTCATTACCACAGGACACATATGGTTGCAATGCTCTGTACAGAAATTATACACCAGACTTTTTGGTTTCTGTAGATAGAAAAATTTACAAAGAAATTATAGACAGCGAGTATGAACAAAATAATATTGTGTATACCAACCATAACAATTTGACAAAGATTGGAGGCAATGCACATTTGATTCCAGCAAATCCACATCAAGGAGCAGGGCCTACAGCAATGCAAATTGCCATACATGATGGACATACGAATTTGATATGCATCGGTTTTGACTGTGGCCGAGACGGCCCTAATAACAATGTGTACAAAGACACAAATGGTTATAACACAGCAGAAACAGTAGTGCATCAAACTGTGTGGGCATCGCAAATACATGGTATCATGAAGGCCAATCCAAAGATTACATTCACCTTTGTAGAAGGCGATTTACCATCATATTTCTTTGATCTTGACAACTGTAAAGCAATATCATATACTGAATTAAGTACACACATAAATAATGGAAATGAGCAAACTACCTGAATCAATAAAAATAGGTTGGAAAGACGTCCGGATTGAAAAGGTTAAAACATCCTTTATAAAAAATAATTCTGACTACTGGGGACAATATGTTGCTCGTGAAAGCAAAATTGAAATCCAAGAAGAAGCAAAAGGCATAGATGTTGCTAATACTTTGTTGCATGAAATCATACATGCAATTGTGTATCACTCATCAATGAACTTAGAAGGCGGCCCACTCAAAGACGAGTATGCAGAAGAACACGTAGTAAACTCTATGACCAATTGGTTAATGGGTGTGTTCAAAGACAATCCATGGTTATTAGACACTCTCAAAGAAACCATACATCCAAAAAACTCCAAAAAATAAAGACTTTTTGACGGTTGACTTATCTTTGGTTATACCATATAATATAGATAATAAGAAACACAATAAGAGGTAACAACAAAAATGACAACTAACGCACAAAAAGTATTAGAACTAATTAAAGACAAACTATGTGATCAAGGAACAACAACTTATCAAGGTAGATCAGGCACATACAAATATGTAGAAGGTAGAACAACTTCTGAAGGCACAATCAACGGTGTGGTACAGAAACTTCATTCTGAAGGATATCTTAAAACTGCAGGTTCATTTAAAATTCTAGAAGATGGCACTGTGTTGAGATTTACAGGTATTGCTACAAAAACATCAAAAGCAATCACAAAAGAAATGCTAATGAATGCACAAACACAAGAAGATACTACTGCAGAACTAAGCACTGATACACAAGAATCAATTGCAATCTAAGTTAAAATCACTTAGAATATCTAACGTAAAGAAAACACTTTTGACTGTTGAGTCTAAATGGGCTCAACAGTTTTGGAGGAAAATACTTGCCGCATTGTACAATACAGATTAAAGATGAAGTCAACGTTAAACTAGAAGGATTAGATCTTGTCACTAGACGCAAACTAACAAACAAATTTAAATACGAGATTCCAGGTGCAAGATTTATGCCGGCTGTGAAGTTGGGAAGATGGGACGGCACTGTATCATTTTTTACACAAGGTGGTTTGACCTATGTGAATCTGCTAGAAGACATTATGCCTATTCTAGAAGAAAACAATTACACATTTGATTTGCAAGACGAAAGAGAAGCATACAATCTAACATTTGACAAAGTGAACACAGAAACATTTTCACATGTTGCTTGGCCGGCAGGACACAACAATGCTGGAGAACCAATTTCGTTACGTGATCATCAAGTTGAAGTAATTAATAATTTTCTAGACAATCCACAGTGTTTACAAGAAGTAGCCACAGCCGCTGGAAAAACTATTATCACTGCCGTACTCAGTAAACTGATTGAACCATATGGTCGAAGCATTATAATTGTTCCAAACAAATCTTTAGTCACACAAACGCAAGAAGACTATGTTAACATGGGACTAGATGTTGGTGTATACTTTGGCGACAAAAAAGAAGTAGGACATACACACACCATTGCCACGTGGCAATCATTAAACATACTAGAAAAGAAAAGACTTAATGCAGAAGATGATCTCATAGAAGAATTTAAAAGAGATGTAGTTTGTGTAATAGTGGATGAAGTACACATGGCCAAGGCAGATGTATTAAGAAGACTGTTGACCAATGTATATGGTTATGTGCCAATTCGTTGGGGACTCACTGGTACAATACCAAAAGCAGAATATGAATTTAAATCATTACATGTCAGTTTAGGCAACGTTATCAATAAAGTGTCTGCTGTGGATTTGCAAGAAAAAGGATTGCTGGCTAATCTAAACATTGAGATCATGCAACTTAATGATTTTGTAGAATATAAAAACTACAGAGAAGAACAAACATATCTTGTAACCAAACAAGAAAGAATCGATTATATCGGCAGAATGGTTGAGCAAATGTCACAAAGCGGTAACACACTAGTGTTAGTTGATAGAATCAAGTCAGGCGAGTTGTTAACATCAGCAGTACCGGGAGCAACATTTGTGAGCGGTTCTATGAAAGCCAGTGATAGAAAAAACACATATGATGAAATTAAAGAAGGTGAAGGTAAAATAATTGTGGCCACATACGGTGTTGCGGCAGTAGGTATTAACCTGCCACGTATATTCAATCTTGTGCTATTAGAGCCTGGCAAGTCGTTTGTTAGAGTTATACAGAGCATAGGTAGAGGCATACGTAAAGCCAAAGACAAAGACTTTGTACGAATATGGGACATATGCTCTACAGCAAAGTTTTCCAAAAGACATCTTACAGAACGTAAAAAGTTTTATCGTGAAGCAGAGTATCCGTTTACAATAACAAAGGTTGACTATCAATAGATAATCCACATATAATAAAGTAATGCAACTGCTTACTTTAGAAAACAAATCCTACTTGATGGATCGTGTACCCGACAAGGTTGATGACGACTTACGTTTCTCGGTCTTGGATAATTCGGACATAACAAATCCAGATTTTTTCTTTGTGCCTTTGATATACCTTGAATCGTTTTCTTCTCCTTCTGCTGTGCTAGATATAGGAGAAAACAAAATTCAAATGCCATTAGATTGGCACATACTGTTGGGTGATCCAGAGTGTGGTGATTTAGAAATTGTGCCATTAACATCATTGAATGATAGATCATATCATGCTTTCTGTTTCAACCCACTGTCTGACTCGATGCCAAGATATCAAGAAGTTAGAATCACAAACATATACAACGAAGTTGATTGGTTCTTTCCTAGAGTAAAATCCAACCAATTGATCACAATTCCCACATCATCAAAAACTAAACCTGAATGTGCTTTTTTTATAAAAGAAATAAATCGAAACACTGACATGGTTATGCTCAATAATCTGTTTCATGCTTAATTTTAAATTCACAAATGCTGGCCCATTGAAAATAATTGCAGGACCATGTCAAATAGAATCAAGAGATCATGCAATGAAGATGGCAGAAATCATTGCAAACATCTGTCACGAAGAAGGCATGCGTTGGGTTTTCAAATCATCTTTCGATAAAGCCAATAGATCTTCTGCACAAGGACCACGCGGAGTAGGCATAAAAGAAGGATTAAAAATATTACAAGAAGTAAAAGACCAATTCCAATGCGGTATATTGACAGACATACATCTTCCCAATCAAGCTAAGCCTGTAAGTGCAGTGGCAGACATCATACAGATTCCTGCATTTTTGTGTAGACAAACTGATCTAATTGTGTCAGCAGCTAAGACAGGCAAGATTGTAAATGTAAAAAAAGGTCAATTTTTATCTTACACAGACGTGGACAACATTGTGCAAAAAGTACTAAGCACTGGCAACAAAGAATGTATGATTACAGAACGTGGTACCAGTTTTGGTTATGGCAACTTGGTTGTCGACATGCGTGGTATTGCCTACATGAAACAAAAATTAAATCCTAAGAGTGCTATCACTACACCTATTGTATTTGATGGCACACACTCAGTGCAACAACCAGGAGGCCTTGGCACATCTTCCAGTGGTGATAGGAGCATGGTGGAACCATTGTGTTTGTCTGCTGTGGCTCAAGGTATATCTGCTGTATTTTTAGAAGTTCATAATGATCCTGACAATGCTCCATCAGATGGGCCTAACATGCTGTATCCAGAAGATTTCCAAAAACTAATACACAAATTAAAAATACTAGACGCCACTGTAAAACAGAAGTTATAATATACACATGGCTGGAAAGTTTCTTGATATAAAAGCAATGATGGGTGCAGTTGACAGACGCGACAAAGCGTGGTACAATAGACTATCAGAAGAGGATAAAAAATTGTATTCGCCATATATGACAATGAGGTGGTCAGCATCTGCAGAAGACAAAGGATTGCAGGCAGAAGATCCAGACCTACATCGAAACATACAAGAGTATTATGTGACAGAAGTGAATGAAAAAGTTAACAAGCATCACTGGACTTTATCAAAAAACCATAAAGCATTGTTATGGCAATTGAATGCAATGTGTGGCTCAACCTTTGATCGATTATATCATCCGTGGATCTCTAGCAAAAAGAAAGCAACTACAAAAACCAAAACAAAAGACAAAAAATCAAAAATGCAACAACTACAAGATCTATTTCCAAATGCAAAACAAAAAGATTTAGAAGTGTTAGACGCAACTATGTCTACTAAAGAATTTACAGAGTTGAAATCACAGTATGGAATCGACAAATAAACCAGAGTGTCCTAAGTGCGAATCTTTCTTAGGTGATAACGGAAGATGTAAAAACTGCGAAACATTAGAACTATTTGCTTTAGGATTAAAAATATCAAGAGCACAGAAAAAAGAGAAACTCGAATTAGAATGGGACGTTGAACCAACTAATAAACCCGGCGGAGTAGGCAGAAGAAAACTTAATTAATTTCGTATTTCTCTGTATAGTAAATTACAAAACTTTATATATATAAATTAAAACATAATGTCAGCAACAGAACAAACAATCAAACAAGTCAATAAACTAGGATCATCTGATTATAAGTATGGATTTTCTTCTGATATTGAGAGTATCCAGGCTCCAAAAGGCTTAAATGAAGAGGTTGTAAGATTTATTTCTAAGCAAAAAAATGAGCCTGAATGGATGCTTGAATGGAGATTGAAAGCTTTTAGCGTATTTAATAAGCTTAAAAAACCAGATTGGGCAAAGTTAAATTTCCCAGAAATTGATTTTCAAGATTACTACTATTACTCAGCTCCTAAAAGCATGAAAGATAAGCCTAAGTCATTAGATGAGATTGATCCGGAAATTTTAAAAACGTATGAAAAACTCGGTATTCCAATTCAAGAACAAAAAATTTTATCAGGGGTGGCTGTTGATGTAGTTTTGGATTCAGTTTCTATTGCTACAACTTATAAAAAACAATTAAGTGAACTTGGTATAATATTTTGTCCTATATCTGAAGCAATTCAGGAACATCCAGATTTAATAAAAAAATATTTAGGAAGCGTTATACCTGTATCTGACCATTCTTTTGCAGCTTTAAATTCAGCTGTATTTACTGATGGTTCTTTTGTTTATATTCCCGAGAATGTTCGTTGCCCTGTTGAGCTCTCTACTTACTTTAGAATTAACGCAATCAATACTGGTCAATTTGAAAGAACTTTAATAATTGCTGATAAAAATAGCTATGTTAGTTATTTAGAAGGCTGTACAGCTCCAATGAGAGATGAAAATCAATTGCATGCAGCCAATGTAGAACTAATAGCGTTAGACAACGCTGAAATTAAATATTCAACTGTTCAAAACTGGTATCCTGGAGATAAAGAGGGCAAGGGCGGAATATATAATTTTGTTACTAAACGTGGTGCTTGTAGAGGCGTAAATTCAAAAATTTCTTGGACACAAGTAGAAACTGGCTCTGCCATTACTTGGAAATATCCAAGCTGTATATTGCAAGGAGATAATTCTAAAGGTGAGTTTTACTCTGTAGCGATTACAAATAATTTCCAACAGGCAGATACAGGAACAAAAATGATTCATATTGGAAAAAATACAAGTAGCAAAATCATCTCTAAAGGAATTTCAGCGGGTAATGCAAGTAACACTTATAGAGGCCTAGTAAAAATTCAATCATCCGCTACTAATGCAAGAAATTTTACCCAATGTGATTCACTTCTAATTGGTAATGAATGTGGAGCTCACACAGTTCCATACATTGAATCTTCTAATAGTGGGGCTCAAGTAGAACATGAGGCTACAACCTCGAAAATTAATGAAGATCAACTTTTTTATTGTCAACAAAGAGGATTATCAAATGAGGAAGCTATAGGTTTAATTGTAAATGGCTTTTGCAAGGAAGTTTTACAACACCTTCCTATGGAATTTGCAGTAGAAGCTCAAAAGTTAGTAAGTATAAGTTTAGAAGGTAGTGTTGGGTAGGCAGAAGAAAACTTGATTAACCAAGCAACGGCTGTTAAAATAGATATAATGCCAACATGTGAATACTGTAACAAATCATTTTCTAAACAAAGCACTCTCGAAGTTCATATGTGTGAGCCAAAAAGACGATGGAGTCAAAAAAACAACAAAGTTCATGTGTTAGCATTTGAAATCTTTAGACGTTTTTATGAAATAAATTACAACAATCAAAAGCCTAAAACATATACAGACTTTGTTCAGTCACAGTACTATAAAGCATTTGTTAAGACAGCAACCTTTATCACAAGCAACACACCTATCGAAATTGGAGCATTCATAGACTGGCTTTGCACATCGAACATAAGAATAGACTCGTGGGCCAAACAAGGCACAATAGACACATATCTAAAACATTTGATTCGTACAGAACCCGTACCACAAGCACTTAACAGAACTATAATGACCATGGGTGTTTGGGCAGATCAAGAAGACGCAAGACTTGAAGATTTCTTCAAGTACGTAAACTTAAACAGAGTGTGCCAAATGATTGTAAATGGTAGAATATCCCCATGGGTGTTATTGAATTGCGAGACAGGCAAGGATCTAATTACTGTGATGCATGATGATCATATAAAAATGATATTTGAAGTAATTGATCCAGAATGGTGGAAGCGTACATTTAAAAAACGTGATGAAGATTTAGATTTTGTTAGAAATACTTTACGTGAAGCAGGCATAGAATGATAGGAATATTAAGATGGATATAGATATAGACTTTGCTGATAGACAGAAAATACTAGACAAGTTGCCGCACGTCAAAGCAACCATTAATGATCATAATGGCCTTAAGTCACACAACACAGGCGTATACTTTACAGATGCTCCTACTATCCCAGACACCAACCAATGCTCACTAGATTATCAAGTAGCAGACGAACTTGGTTACTTTAAATTAGACTTGCTCAACGTAAACATATACTCACAGGTAACATCGAGAAAACATTTGCAAGAACTTTTTGATAAAGAACCCCCATGGCATAAATTACAAAACAAAAATTTTGTTGATCAATTATTTCATTTGAATAACCATTTCGATGTTGTTTCAAAACTACAACCTACTAATTTAGAACAACTTGCATCTTGCTTGGCCATTATTCGTCCGGCCAAACGATATCTGTTAAACATGGGTTGGGAGGAAATACTAAAGCAAGTATGGGTAAAGCCGGTTGATAATCAATATTTTTTTAAGAAGGCACATTCATTTTCATATGCAGGCGCGGTTGCAGTGCATATGAACTTAATCGACTCGACGAATTAATTGAACAGTTTTTCGACGTATTCGTTTAGAAGAAGTGAGATCACTAAGTTGTACAATTGGCCCAAATACTATTGTGACTTCTTTGACAGCAAATGAAACTAGGTAAGACCTAAACACCCTGAAACTGTCGCCGATGAATATATTAATAGGTAGTTTCCTGTTTGATTCCCACCACCAGGTCTTACCGTTTTCTAAGAACAATGTGCGTAACTGATGCGGTATTGCATCATAATTGTATATGCTAATGACCCGTGGATCACAGTTTTGACAAATGCCTAGATATTCTTCTTTACCCACCTTAATAAGTGTTAAGAACGGGTGATTTGATTGAATATTTTCTAGATCAATGGTCATTTCGTTGTAGTTACCATTATGTTTTTTCTATCGTTGGTATAATGGTTATATAAATATTAGAAATGCTATGCAGTATCAAACAGGATATAACCTTACAAATCTTATAGATGTGTTTGTTCACACCTCGGGTACTGAGAGAAGAGTCGAAAAAGTGTACGAAAGAACTATAAAATTATATAAAGAATTTGACAACAAGTTCACTGTGGTGGTAAAAAACCAAGACCAAAAGAAACAAGTTGTAGATGGTGCATCATGCGAACTGCAAATATCTGATGATAGCAATAATCTTGTTATTACAGTTGCAGGTGTTGTATCAGATGACGGTAGTACCGTTGCTACCAAAGGACAAATAGAGTTTACTATTACAGAATCTAATATGCTACAGTTAGATGGTCGATACTATCACGGTGTGTTGAGATTTACTGATACCGATTCAACAGTCAAACCACTGTATGCTGACACAAGATATGGTGCCGCTTTGAACTTTGAAGTCATGCATGATGCTGGTCCAGAGTTTACAGCGTCAGAACTTGTTACATCTTTTACATTTGTAGGTGACGAACATGTGTCATCAACAATAGATGCAGAGCCAAATAAAAATTCAAATTCAGCATTGCACACTGCTGTGTACTATCTCACAAACTTTACAGGTTCAATAAAAGTTATGGGCACAATGAGTGACGGTGCGTCATATGGTACTGACTCACAACAATCTGAATTTTTCCAAATAGATAGACAGACATACGATGATGTTAGCACACCCCAGTATGTAAACTTTACTGGAGTTTTTAAACGAGTAGCATTTGTGATTACACTGTCTGATTCCTCAACTATATTAACCGGTGTTGATAAAATCTTGTATAGAGTTTAGTGGCTTGCGACATCTTACATTGGCTAGGGCCTGAGGTTGCTATACCTTACGATACATGCAATGAAGACTTCTTGTACTCTTGTCGTGTGCCCGTAGAACTCCTGCATCGATTACAAAAAAACAATAAAAAAATTTTAGCATTGATCGACTTTTGTTGTCGTCCTATACCCAAAGACATTGATTGGCATCAATATGATCTAGTAGTTGGTATTCTGTTTGAAGAACTGATAAATCCATCTGATGTGCATTCTTTTATCGAATACATGAATACAAAACAATATCCGTTAGAACAGATAGGTTGCATCACTTACAAAAGTTTAAATCACAAAGACATACCATTTAGTTTTCAATTGCAGTTGCCATACGAAGACAGATATCGATACATGTTGGATTTTCAAGTTGATAATCGTCAAGCCACATATGATTGGTTATGTCTAATGGGACAGCCTCACTCACACAGAATAAATGTTGTGCAAGACATTAGGCATCATGAAAATATTTTAAAATCATTTGCATCACATTTAGATGAAGATGATCCTGCACTACAAGGAGAGAAACCAATCAAGATAGATCAAGGAAGAAGTTATTGCACACATCCTAGCAACATCAAATTGTATAATCAATGCCGAGCAGAACTAGTAGTGGAGACTGCATATTGGGATTGTGATTATAGTCCATGGCTCACAGAAAAAACATGGAGAGCTGTGTTATACGGTATGCCGTTTGTGGTTGTTGGTCACAAACACACTTTGAAATATCTACATTCTTTAGGCTTTAAAACATATTCTGATCTATGGAGTGAAGATTATGATAATCTAAATGATCAACAAAGATGGTCTGCCATTTTAGAATTAATCAACCAACCACTTGCAATTGATCCGGAAGTTGTAGAACAAATTTTGTTACACAACCTACAAAACTATGTTACAATAACTAACAACATGGAATCACAAAGAATTTGCACTTTGTGGAACACAATCAAATGATGTACGCATCTGTATTTTTACTATTAATCATAAAACATTGTATCTGCGATTATGGTATTCAAGGAAGATTTGATCCTAAAGCAACAAAAGATAAATGGTTGTCTCCTAGACTATGGTTACATGGATTTGATCATGCAGTAGGAACAGCAATGGTTTTTACTGTGTTCTGTGTGTGGTTATCTTTTGCTATTCCAAATTCTAATGCACTGATGTATCTGTCTATTGTTATTTTTGCTTTCAGTGACCTTGTGATACACAGCATGATTGATTGTGTAAAAAACAAAGTAATACACGGCAACGGATATAACAGCAGTCAAAGAATTTTTTGGTGGATTAACATGTTTGATCAAATTGCACACAATGTAACCTATTTTATTTTCCTATGGTGCTTTGACAAATACTTTTTTTAAGTTATAATAGTTTTATATGTTTCCTGAACTTAAACAGACAGTCGAATCACATCTGCCTGCTCGTAGGAAGAAAACACCGTCGGGTTGGATATCTTTCAATGCACCATGCTGTGTTAACCAAGGAGAAAGTGCTGACACTCGACAAAGAGGCGGAGTCATATATCCAGGCGACGGATCTATAAACTATCACTGTTTTAACTGTGGTTTTAAAGCCAACTATACCCCAGGTAGATATTTGAATACTAGATTCCGTAAACTGTTAGGTTGGCTGAATGTATCAAGCAGTATCATTGGAAAATTGAGTATGCAGGCAATTGCACTGTCACAAGAAGTGAATCCGGAACAAAAGAAATTAGATGATGAAATAAAATTTGACACAATTAGATTACCAACAGATGCTGAACCTATTCGTACTAATCCATACCTTATTGAACGTGGTATTATAGACGTGCCGCACACTCTGTATGAAGCACCTAGGTCCATGAAGGACAGAGTAATTGTGCCTATAAAATGGCAGGGCAAGTTGATCGGGTATGTGGCCAGAGCAATGACAGACATCTCACCCAAATACTTTGCACAAGTACAACCTGGCACACTGTTCAACCTAGACAATCAACACTGGTCTAGAAAATTTGTGATACTGGTAGAAGGTATATTTGATGCTATACAAATAGATGGTGTTGCTATACTAGGGTCTGAAATAGCACACAAACAAAAATTACAAATAGATGCATTAAACAGAAAAGTTATTGTTGTGCCCGATAGAGATCGTGCTGGCACTAAACTTATTGATCAAGTAAGTGAATGGGGATGGTCAGTGTCTATGCCTCCATGGGAACCTAATATAAAAGATGTAAATGATGCTGTGATTAAATACGGAAAGATACTGACCATTCAGGCAATACTCAAGTACACACATGACTCGAAAGCAAAAATAAAAGTAAATGAGAAACTATGGCTTTAACTGTAGAACATAGACAACGGTTGATCGAAGGACTAAAAGCGTTTGCAGAGTTTAGAAAACAGACTGGCATTAATGCGTTAGACAACTACGGATATAGAGAAGCATTACAAATACTAGAACTAAGAGCATTACTACCGTCAATAGATAAAGTGCCTGGCCGTACTGGCGCTGATGCTAAAGCAGAGGATCAAGGCTACACAAACATAGAATTAAAAAGTAATCACTTTGAAAAAAACAAACTTACAATTAGCAATTGGCCGTGTGCAATGTTCGACATGAGTAAAAAAGGTGGCAAAGAAAAATTGTACAAGTTCGAAGGCTTTGGACATGGCCTGTTTAATTCAATTGAACTCACATTGGTTGCTAGTTACTTTATTAAGAAAGAACACATGTATAAGATGCATCCTCTGTTTGATAAAAAAATTGGACAGTATGAACTGTTCAAAGAAAGCAAAGAAACATTACGCGAAGCAATTGAAATATCTTTACAAGAAGTAATAGAACATGTGGATCCAGATGATATTGTGTTTTTTAAAAATGGTCAAATAGTAACAATTAGAGAGGAAGGCGAAATATAGATGGAAATAAATCTAACTAACAAAACAGTTTTTAAAGACAGTGTACACATGTTTAGAGATGCAGTAGATCCTATAGTTGCACAAAAGATACTTTTACAATTGGGTATAGATTATTCTTTGAAGCACTTCGAGCCTAAACAAAAATTAGACAGTGATATTTTTACATATAACTTTGAACAACTCATGACACTGAATAACGATATAAAAACGTATGTGTACAGTGATGACTTTCATAAGTTGGTGTCTGGGCAAACAGGCATTGAGGTGTCAAAGACTGTGTGTTGTTGGGCAAGTGCTTACAGTAAAGGACACTATCTTACTCCACACACTGATGCAGTAAAGGATAGAAAAGTAGCCTATATATTTTATTTTAATAAAGAATGGCGACCACACTGGGGTGGTAACATTGCATTCGAGAAAGATGATCACTGGATTATGATTCCTCCCATGCACGGAAGCATGATGCTGTTTGATGTGAGAGATAGTAAAAACAGACACATGGTTACTCCTGTGTGGTCAGATGAAACTAGATATGCAATTACAGGGTGGCTTGTTTGATCAAACCATTTAAAATGAGAGTAAAAACGCCGTTGAGATATCCTGGAGGGAAATCAAGAGCAATAAAGTTTTTAGATACACATTTGCCTAAAAATAGATTTGCCAGATACTGTGAACCTTTCCTAGGTGGTGGATCAATGGCATTACATATCACACAGAAACATCCTGATGTTGATGTTTGGGTTAATGATGCACACTGGCCTCTATATGCTTTTTGGCATCAATTAAAATGCAGAGGTGAAGAGTTGGCTGTGGAACTGGAAGAGATAAAATACCAAACCATGGCCTATCCCGACGCTCAAAGAGAATTGTTTAAAAAAGCCAAACAGGGGTTAGAGTCTGATGATGAATATGAAGCAGGCAAAAACTTTTTTATAGTTAACAAGTGTGGCTTTAGTGGGTTGGCATCTACGTTTTCGCAACAAGCATATGATGGCAACTTCACACTAAACAATATAAGAAAGTTACGTGGAGTTATTCCTATTATAAAAGATTGGGTCATTACCAATTATGATTACAAAGATGTTTGTTTTGGTGTCTGGGGCAACCCTGATTACGGAGATCAATTCACATTCTTAGATCCCCCATATGACATCAAATCATTTCTGTATGGCAAAGATGGTAATTGGCATCGAGGATTTGATCATGCACAATTTCATGAACAGGTTAAAAAAATCGAAGGCGATTGGATGATCACATATAATTCTAATCCAAACATTTTAACCCTATGGGATGCATTTACATTATTAGAATGGGACCTAACATATACTATGAGATCTACAGGTACATACCGCGACGATCAAAAGAAAAGAAAAGAACTATTGATAACCAATTACAAAAGTGATATAATATAAAAGTGCAACAGAACTGCAGATTAAAGTTTACGTATGGCAACTGAAAAATTAAAATTTAAATTAGAACTATACGCAACAGTGTGGGATAAACCACCAGTTGCTAATATAAAAATTAATGAGAAAAGTTATTTCAACAAAGAAATTACTAGCACTGAATATAAACCAACTATTATAGAATTTGAACACGAACTCGAAGACGGACTCGAAGTGAGTAAATGCAATCTCATTATAGACAGATTAAATAAAGATGCAGGGCAAGTAGTAATTAAAGATGGAAAAATTATTAAAGATCAATTATTACATATTAAATCTATAGAAATTAATGAAATTGATATTGGGTCTTTATTATATCAAGGTGTGTATAGACCTGAATATCCAGAACCGTGGGCAACACAACAAGCAGAAGCAGGCAACAAACTGCCAGAAACTGTTAAAAATATAACTCAGTTGGGTCATAACGGCACTTGGACCTTCACATGCTCATCTAGTCCACCTAATATAAGTGGGTTAAGTGAGTGGCGTCATGGTTGCAATCGTAAAGATTTACAAAAAAAAGTTAAGAAATATATTTTGTTGCAGAATGATGGTCCGCGTAATACGTGGTATCTTAAATCATTTGCAGACTGTGTCGAAGATAAAAATTGTGTTGAAATAGGAACTGGACTAGGTATTCTCAGTTCAATTGCAATAGGTTTCAATCCTAAATCTATAACTGCATATGAAAGAGATAATGAAGCATATAAAATAGCATCACACTGTTTGAATAAAAAAATCAATGTAAGACATGATACTATAGAAAATTTATATCAATCCCCGTTGGATCCAACACCTGATATCATATTTCATGAAATAATGGGTGACAGAATATGGGACGAAGGATGTAATTTATTTCTGCCGTACGGTATAGATAACTGGCAAAAACCTACATGGTGTGCTCTCCCAGGTGAATTTATTACAGAGATTCATGTGTCTAAGGAAAAGTCAAAGTTTTCAAATGAAACAGATCCTAACGTTAGACCACATCCAAGTAGAAGTATTACGATAGATCCAGGTGTGTCTGTAGACCTTGAATGGTTACAAAAATTAAAAAATACAGTATATCCTATGTTTGACTGTCATGATGAGAACCTTCGATTGTTCAACACCGACTTTGACTCTGCGGTATTCAAGGATTCGAAACCGGTTGCAAAATTTTTGCTGAATGTAAACAAAGGCACAATAACAAAGAATGATACAGAAGTGATTAGTTTTTCTGATATCACGTGGAGCAAAGATACAGCAATTGAATTAAATTTTGATGTTGAAAAAGATTCATTTATATTTTTTAGATTTGGAATCAAACATAAAACATCAATATTGTATTTAGATCAAGGTGATAGGTGGGGTGTAGTAGAGAACGTGTTACAAGTGAAAAAAGATACCAATGTGAAAATTGATCAAAAACTAAGGAATGGCGAAATTGGTATTGAAGTAGAAGGCAAACGCCATATTATATAGTATATGAAAAGAACTATTGATAACCAATTACAAAAGTGATATAATATAAAAGTGCAACAGTATACAACAGAATTACAGAAATTATTTTTAGAAATGTTTCTAGCAGATGCAGAGTCATTTGTCAGAGCACAAAACATATTTAGATATTCACACTATGATGCATCTTTGAGAGATGTGGCCAAGTTTGTGCATGATTATGCACAAGAGTACAAAACACTGCCTGATGTTGAAATTGTTAATGCAAAAACTGGTGGACAACTGCAATCGGCTGCCGACATTGATCCAAAACACTTTGATTGGTTTCTTGACGAGTATGAAAGTTTTGCTAGACACAAGGAATTAGAATCTGCCATACTTGCATCTGCAGACTTGCTGGAGAAGGGCGACTATGGCCCAGTAGAGAAGTTAATCAAGGATGCAGTGCAAATTGGTCTAACCAAGGACCTGGGTATTGATTACTTCGCTGATCCTAAAGCAAGATTGCAGGCTCTCAAAGACAACAATGGTGTAATGCCAACTGGCTGGAAAAACTTTGATAAGAAGTTGTTCGGAGGATTCAACAGAGGCGAACTTAACATTTTTGCAGGAGGATCAGGTGCAGGTAAGAGTTTGTTCTTGCAGAATCTTGCAGTGAACTATGCTGAACAGGGCATGAACTGTGTTTACATAACACTAGAGTTAAGTGAGAATTTGACTGCGATGAGAATGGATGCTATGATGACTGATACTCCGGCCCGAGACATATTCAAAGACCTAGACACAGTTGACCTAAAAATAAAGATGAAAGCAAAGACCTTGGGCAAAGTTAGAATCAAATATATTCCAAGTGGCGCAACTGCTGTTGATGTTAGATCATACATTAAAGAATTTGAAATACAACATGGCATAAAGTGTGATGTGGTGCTGGTTGATTATCTAGACTTACTGATGCCGATGAATAAAAAAGTATCGCCAAGTGATCTATTTGTGAAAGACAAGTATGTGTCTGAAGAATTGAGAAACTTAGCAGTTGACTTGAATGCAATATTGATCACAGCATCACAGTTGAACAGAGCCAGTGTTGAGGAAATAGAATTTGATCACTCTCACATCTCAGGCGGACTATCTAAGATACAAACAGCAGACAATGTGATTGGTATCTTTACATCTCGAGCAATGAGAGAGCGTGGCAAGTATCAGATACAGTTCATGAAAACAAGATCCAGTTCTGGTGTTGGTCACAAAGTAGACCTAGAGTTTAATGTGGACACACTGAGAATACTCGATGTGGCCGAGGAAGAAGAGCATCAATCATTTAAGAAACAGTCGTCTTCTATATACAGCAATCTAAAAAGAACATCCACAGTAACAGAAGAACCAAAAGAAGAACACAAAGCCAGTGGTGACAACATAGGCAAAGTAACAGCCAACGTTGAATCAAGCAAGATAAAAGAACTTATCCGTAATCTAAATAAAAAATAGTTTAATAATCGTATTTGAACAGTGCAATATCAGATGCAAAATGTTTTGCCACAATATCTATAGTTTCTTGGTCATAATAGGTTTTATAATCTCTGTGTGAACTTGCATTTAGGTTGGGCAATGGTGTCAAACACCCTGTCATTTTTTGTATAGAAACAAAGTCATGATCTAAACTTTCATAACGCAGTATCTGATCAACTCCTTCTGCCCAGTGTTGCTGTTGCCTACTCCAACTGCTCCATCCCCATTGATCAAAGTTTTGCACAAAAAATTTAAATCCTTTTGACAGATGTTCTAGTACCATGGTGCAATGATCAATTTGATAGTCTGTGTCTCTGTGTCTTGGATGTTTGCCCACGTGATCTGTTACCTCCTGTATATTTCTTGTGAGTTTTGATATGTGGTAGTGATAGTAACTGACCATTCTGTCCCATGGGTTTCGAATCACGCAAAAGGTATGCCCTACATCTTTGTAAATGTTTTGCATTTTTCTACAGGTGGTGTGTCTACGTAGGAATTCAAATCCACCTGCATGTTCCATCAGCCAAGAAGCAACGGACACGCTGGCTGTCTTTGGAATGCCAATAAAAGTTATTACTGTTGGTTTTCTAACTACAACTGCCATGTAAAACTATTTAAGTTGGGATTAAGAAGATGAGATTTTGGTCACTGTGTAGTTTTTATGATACCACTGATTGAACAACAGGTTTTCGTATTCTGAATCACTGACCACCACAATTCTAGTGTGGTCTTCTGCAGTTTCATCCAGAGATGAATCCAACCAACCCAAATCAGCATCATATGATCCTGCTCCAATGAATCCCTGCACTGTGGTAGAGTCATTGTAGTAGTTGGCCATCAGTGATTCTGTGTCTTCTGAAGCAGAATCAGGCTTCTTGCAGAAGTAGTAGTCATGCAGTGCTGTGGAGTCATACAGCACAGAAGTGATGTCTCCATGATAGGACATCCATAGGTCACCCGCTGAAGTTTTTGTGAAGTTGAATTGCCATTCGCCTGCGTGATCTGACACAATGGCTGGTCGATAGAAGCCGCCTGCTAGATCATAGGTGGAATCCACAGTGATCATTTCGCCCCACCACACATGATCAGTATTGGGATCAAAGTGGTTCCACTGTGCTTGGGGATCGGCCAACAGTTGTCTCACTGTGCTGGCAGTGCCGTTGATGACGGCGTTGAAGTTGTATGAGGTCAAACAGCAGGTGTCTGCTCCCACGGAAAAATGATTCACAACCACATCTGTGGGCACTCGAGGAGTCTTCTGTGGCACAATGCTGATCACATGATCGCCTGTGCTGAGATCAGCATCAAATGTTAGGTCAGCGGCTGAGTCTCCCAGTGTGATGGTGTGTTTGGTCACACCGTCCAGTGTGACGGACACTGACACATCCACCATCGCCGCAGTCTCTTGTTTGGCTGAATCAAATGTTTCTTGATAGTGGGCATAGGCGCTGTCGTCCACTGTGGGTCTTTTCTGTATGTTGAAGGTGTAGGTGCTCATTGTGCAGTATTTAGTGCTCCTGACACCTGCACTGTGTAACGGCGGGTGTTGCCCAGGTTGCCGCCCATGTGCAGTTCGTCAATGGAGAACTCCACCCAATCTCCTGCGGACCAGCCAGTGAACACTCGACCGTTCACTTCAAAGTAGTGACCCGAACGCCAATCTTCCACAAATATCTGTCTGCGTCTGATACAATCCACTGGGTGAGCATCTCTGAGATTCTGCATGATATCTCGATGTGGCGGCAGGGCCATGCCAGGCAGAGCTACCACAAACAGAATGCGTTGGTTGGACCATGTGTTCACACGGAACTGAGCACACCACTCAAACAGGCCCTGTGCTGAGTCAGCGTCCACGTGATGGAACTCACCCCACTGTCTCAGGGTGCTCTCAGGATATCCCATGCTCAGCCACGGAGTCATGTGGTCAGGATGATGTGGATCTGCAGTGCCCTGCTCCCAATAACGACGGTAGGGCAACTGTGAACAGCGTTCAGCAGTGTGTGCTGTCAACTGTGTGTGTCCAACTCTGACAGTCATGCCTGTATTTACAGATCGCCGCAAGGAGCCAATAAATATTTGACATGCAGTTGCTGGTAGCATCACCTCAAATCAATCACTCAGAACATGATCTATGGCGTCACTCTGTGATCCTCACATTTGAAACTCAGACAGGTCACATGGGATTCATCATGAATCAACGAGTGGCCAACATCGATCACAACAACATCTCCACACTGTATGGTGTGGGTCAACTGCCTGTGCGTTCTGTCTACTGTGGTGGACCTGTGCTCACACAGAGATGCACCATACTGCACACACCCGAGTACTGCACAGAGAGCACCAAACAGTTGAGCACCACAGCTGCCATCACGTTCAATGATCGTGTGGTAGAGGACATTGTGGAGGGTCGCGGTCCCCAGCAGTACAAGATCATGCTGGGATTCTGTCAGTGGCGCAAGGGTCAACTGCATCAGGAAACTGCACAGACCGGAGGTTGGCTCACTGTGCCTGCCACTGAGTTGATGTGGGGCAACTATCGACAGAAAACCAAGATGTGGCGCAGAGCCTGTGAGTCAGGCGCACTGCTGGCCACTGATGCATTCCTCAACACTGTGGATGCTTGAGCAGAAGAACTGCCACAGAGTCGAGTGAAACGATGCCGCTCCGTCAAAGCAATTTTTTAAAGATCCTGACTGTGACTCACTCAGAGTGACAGAGCATACATACGTGCAAATGAACTCTTCTGTGCCTAGATGTATGCTGTGTGACTGTGTGTCACACTGTCATGAACCCTGTGAGTGCGGGACCTGCACGCAGTGCCGATGACTGACCATGAACTGACTCACTGTGAGGCGGTGAGCACTGTGAAGGGAGCAGAGTAGCATGAGCAGAACTCAGCAGAAGTTGACAGAGATCATGGACAGTATACAAGCATGGGTGGAGAGCACAGAGCGTGAGCGTGACTGTGTGCAGATAGAGGAATGGATGCGACGTGCTGGCATCTACACAGCACACATGACGGATGAGGATCGAGACTACTATCAATACGTGCAGTGGCTGTTGGAAGAGGAGCAGAGTGAATGAGACTGTGGTTGATCGCTGTACAGTGGTGTGTGGAATGGTTCTATGTGTGGGTGGCACTGCCCATGGAGCAGGGCACGCAGAGACTGTATGTGTGGTTGGATGATCAGATTGATCTGACAGAGTATGCACCCGAGAAGCGTTTCATGCGTGGCAAAAAAGGTCCTGTGTCCAAAAAATAACCACCGCGTATTTTTTTGTGTCTGTGTAATCTAAATGAGGTGGTGATTCCTTGTCTATGGGTATTGCTTAAATGTGAGGCAAGCGTTTTCAAAACCAATATTGTGTAACAAGCGTGAGTAAGCCCCGACCTTCCTGAATCTCTCGAGACTGCCCCGACTGTCCTCTCTGTGGGTGAACGCAGACGGACTGCACCTCACCCCTTACCCTACCACTGGCTCTCTATCTGTGCAGAGCCCGCAGAGTGCGAGTGGCAGCAGTGCCTCTGTAGCAGAGTGCATAGTGTGACTCACAGTACACAGAGCCTCTC
>Ga0222664_1000432_pt1 | contig 24772 bp, 38 predicted proteins | sample AntAcemetagen604_FD_181147 | JGI IMG/M metagenome (GOLD analysis project Ga0222664, IMG submission 181147) | Saline water microbial communities from Ace Lake, Antarctica - #604 | ecosystem: Environmental > Aquatic > Non-marine Saline and Alkaline > Saline | place: Antarctica: Ace Lake...
TAAATCAGCCCGGACCCGAGTCTCAAATGCGCCACCCTGAGCCCTTGATTTCTTTCCACGTTTTACTTTTACTTCATCCATCTCGTAATCTCCTTCTTACTGGTTCCATTAGTTTTCTTTGTTCTTTCCTGTGTTTTAATCTTGCTATTTTTCCCCAGCACTCGTTGCACTTGAAGTGATGGTCTGTGACTTTTTTTCCGCATTTGCATATTTCGACTAGTGGTTTTATTATTTCTACCATACAAAATCTCCATAAACTTCTATTATTTCTCTACAATCTTCACATACTCCAGATTCATCACAAAACACACCTTCTCTTGGATCATACATCATTTCTCCACACCCTTTTTTAATGTCATTTAGAATAATTTTTGCATTGTCTTGAATCTCCCATGCTTTGCCTTCGGCTCCGGCATCCATATAAGTATCGTGTTTAATCCTTAATTCTTTTGCAATTTTCAAGTCTTTATTTTCTACCATCTTGTGTCCTTCCATTTCTTTCCACATCGCCTTCCTATTTCTATTTCCATGAGTATGAAACGCCTAAGTGGCGCTTTAATAATTAAAGTGTATGGTCTTATTAAACCATATAGTTAATCGCTTTTCGTTCCCCTCTTGACTGATTGCTCATGTGTTTCTACCATCTCAATCTTTCCATCCTTTTTCTAATTTGTATTTTTTTATTAATCCTGGAAGTGTATAACAAGTAGTTTCTCTTTTTGTTCCGTCATACTTCTCAGAAATAGACCTATCAAGATCAACTCTTATTCTACTCTCCTTAAGAAACTCTATAAATTTCTTTGTCTCAATTTTAGTCCAAATATTATAAGAATTTAGTCCCTCCGCTTTTTTGAAGTTTTCTAAAAATCCAAAGAACTCTATCTTATGAATCTCAATATTGAATATCTTTGATACGCATTTTGGGCAAACATTAAAAGTTTTAATAGATTTATTTGCGTATCTTAGATATGCTTTAAGAGAATATTTTGTTATAATCTGGCTACCACATTTAAAACAGGCTTCACTTGAATAATTGGCACCTATATCAGTAAGAAAAGACATTTTATCTTCAAGAGTTAATTCTCCGAATCCTTTTTTTAGTTGTTTTATTCCTTCCATCTTGTGTCCTCCCATTTCATTCCGCATTTGCATTTCCAGATTGGGATTCCTTCAACCCAGTCGAAGTCGATTCCTGGGGTTCCGCAGTTTGGACATTCTTGGTGCTCTATTTCTTGTGCCATGGTTGATATGTTACCTCCTGGTGGTGTTTTCTGCAAAGTGCCACGCAATTCATTAAGCTATATTTCCCTCCGTGGGTTTTTGGGATTTGCCTGTGGATTTCTAGGTTTTCTGATTCGGTGCAGTCCGATCGGTTGCATTGTCCTTTGCAGGCCATTATCACCGCTTTACGTAATTTTACGCTGCATGTTTCTTCGCCTTCGTTTGAGAACTTCTTTTCGATCTCGTATCCTTGTTTAAATAATGCCTCCACGGATGGTTTGAGATGTTTACAGGGGTTGGCGGTGTGCCTTGTCATGAATCCTTTTCCTTCTTTTTTGAGTTGGCGGTGGTTGAAGTTCCAGCACTCACAATCAAGAAATATTATTTTTTTGGTTTCGACTATGTACCAGATTCGGCAGATGTAGACTTCTCCGTTGGATCCTTTTTTTGTGTATTTGAGTTTTGTTATTTCCATCTTAGTCTTCCTCTTTCCCAATTAAGAACCTGTAGCATTCTCGACATAGTTCATTTTCTCCTGACCATTCTCCGCAGTTTTTACATTTTCCTTTTTCCATTGTGATTTTAATCATGTGGCACGGGAGCCCACCGCGTGCGTGTAGTCACTACCTACTCTAAGGGCAAGGGTTCTTGCCGCCGACTCCTTTTTCGCACATCCCACATGAATTTGAACCGCCGTACATCGAAGCTATCGTCCTGCCCTTCGCGGCGTGAGTATGATTCCCCTAAACCTGGGGGCTAGTTAAAATATTTGTCTGTTTTCTTCAACAAGGATTTTCTTATTAAAGTTTGTTTAACATTCTTCAACAGCAGTCTTCGCGTTGTTTGTTGCCCATCTGAGTGCCCTGGCAATTGCTCGAGTCTCTGCCATCCTTATGAAGTGTGGTTTGATCATTGCGCTAGCAATTCCTTCCGCATCTCCGTGGCCTGTGAAGACGATGTTTGTTCGAGTCATCATTTTATCTTCTGCATTAATCTCAAATTGTGGTATGATTACTGATGCCTTAAACATTGCCTGTTTTTCTTTGTAATCTACAGATAGCAACTCTGTTCGGATCTCGAATCCGCTTTTGAACTTCTTATGCGCATCATCTAACAATTCCTTAAAGTTCGTCATGTCGTCTTGCCACTTGCCAGTCTTGTCCCCTGGGGCATTGCTCTCTGGAGTTGCGACTTTGTCGTTTGTGACTTCTAAATCTTGGATCTTGTTTCCTTCGACTTTCAACTTCACCTCATATCCGACTTTCAACATTTCAAGCATTTTCTTAAGTTTCTCTACTGGCTTGTGTAGATTGTAGAATTCTCCTTTGATTTTCATTCCGATATTAAAATCTCCGGACTCTTTTGGGAACTCGGTTGGAGTTGGTGGCAACCACTCAATCTTTCCTATTATTTCCATTATAAGATTATCTCCTTTGGAAATGTTACGCAGATTGATTCTTCTTTTTCTACGAACTCAACATCGTTACTTTTTGCGAATGCTTCGAATTGCTTTTTGTCTAGGACTTCCTTGATTGCTACCGGCATGTTTTCTTTAGCCCAGTTGATTGCAAGTTCTTGAGTATAGTTCAACTTTGTCAAAATCCTGATTCCAATTCCTCCAAGCATTTTCTTCTCGCCTGTTTCTTTGTACTGAACTTCTGCCATATCTTTGACTGAATCTTTGATGTTGTTCATCTGTGTTTCAAGGATCACTATATCTGATACCAGTTGACCATTCTCAATTCCAAACTGAGCCTTCTTTTCTTCTAGTATTTTATAAGATAGTTCTAATTGTTCAGATTTTGCAACGTAAGATTTAAGCGAATTTTCCATATTTTCTATTTCCATTTTGTACCTCCTTCTAAGTTGTTAAATTTCATATCAAACCATCCCCTTCGATCCCGGCTTCTTCCGTGTCGACTTCTTCTGGCTCGATTGTTTTTTTTTCTTTTCTCTCTCTTAATAGGCAATCAATTATGTGTCCGGCTTGTTTTTTTGTTAAACATGTTTCAACCTTTCCGTTTAGTTTTCTTATGTAGTTTTTTTGGTCTTCTGATGCTGGAAGTCCTATAACTACTGGATCCACTTTTTGAACGGTTGAGATTTTCTTAAGGTCTGAGACTTCATTTTCTAACTTGGCGATTCGTTTTAATAAGCTAGTGATCACTTCTTTTGTTATTATGTCCATCGTTTGTTTCCTCTAGTTCAAGGCCTCTTTCCTTTTTAAAAACTTCTGACTATCCTTCTGTGACAGCTTTTTGAGTTTCTTTTTTCCGATTTGGACTTGATAGACATCCTGGCAATCATCGCAATAAAATAGATCCAGAGCCACGAATCCGGTCTGGGTGCTCCTGGAATAAAGCCTCTTTAATTTGACTCCGCATTTGCAACTTGGGACTCGGTTGTCTGCCATTAGGCTTCCCTCTCATTGATTTGTTTAATCATATCTTTTGCTAATGTTAGAATACGGCCCCTTCCTATGTAGGTTAGTTCATCAATCTGTATTTCATTTCCGTCTCTGTCGATTATTTTTAGATTCACCATTAAAGTTTCCCCTTCTTTTTTCTTTTAATTAATTCACCAAGAGTTTTTCTAGACATCTCGTTTGTTAATGTCCAGATAAGATTTCGCTTGGCTATTCCCATATCACAAAATTTACACTCTACCATCCGAACTCCGTGTTGCATCTTTGACATTTATTATCTTGGTCTAGCTGGTTGCAACATTTTACGCAGAAGGTGTGTTCCCTGGCGAACTCTATCTCTGATTCGTATTCGTAGATTCCTAGATTATATTTGATTGAATGGTTGTATGAGATTATTATTTCTTCTGGTGCGCCTTCGGTTAGAAGTCTTGCTTTTTCTTTGAAGAGTGTCTTGATCGCTTTGATGTCTTTGTGTGTTGGTTTCATGCTAGTTTTTCTCCGAAGATTTTTATTGCTTCTTGTTTAACCATATTCAAAACATTATTTCTACTTGTTGGTCCTCTTATTGGAGCGTCGCATGTATTTTTCGAATCTTCTAAATAATTAAGTAATCTTTTAACAGCTTTACTAACATCTTCCACTTTGATTGTTATTGATTGGTGATGGTTATATCCAGACTTATCGCTCAAAGGTTTTTCTTCATGGACTACCCAATCAGTACATTCAATATCTCCAATCGTAGGAGAATATCTCTCTTTGGAGTCCTTCCAATATGGAAATCCTAAACCGTTAATAATTACAGAATCCTTCATCACATCTGTCCGGATCTCGTGGCCTTGTTTTGCTTTTTCTGCTGCCCATAAAAACGTTCCTTTTTCAAAGTCTGCCATTCTGCTCCTTGAATTGCTTGACTGCATCGTTGATAAGCCAGGCGATATTCATTTCGTTCCTAAACTGTCGAGGGTTGAATCTCGTTGTTTCGGCTTCGTTGATTAATATTTGTGCGTCCATTGTTTGTTTCCTGTTACTTTAAGATACTGTTTCTTTTTAAAACTTTCTGATTACTTTGGTGTGACAGAGTTTTCATATTAGTAGGGTTGTGATCGCGTTTAAATGGTAGCGTATTTCTTTTCCTTTGTCTGTTAGTTCGATGTGGACCTTCCTTCCGTCTTTCTCTCTCTGGGTTATGATTTTCTTTTCTCTTAAATCTCTCATTACCTCTACGCAATGGGCCTGGGTCGATCCGATGTTGCGGATTATTTTTGAGGCGTAGTTGTTTTCTTCTGAGATGTTCATGATTATTCTTTCTGGGACTCCGTTGGTTATTTTGATTCTCATCTTCTAATCACCCGGACGATTTTCTTCGGCATTGGTTGGATGATTGTTTTTGGGGCTGGCTTCCAAAAATACTTATAAAGTATGCTGATCCCTAACCCGAAAACTAGCCAAGTCAACATCTCATAAAAGACTTGCTGAGAATTATAATCCATCATCTAAAAATAGCCCCTGTTTTCTTATTGCCTCATTAACGATTGAGTATTTGATTTCTCTTCCTAAAAAATATTCTTCAGTTTCCTCGTACTTTCCGAGCCTTGTTATTTTCCACTTTTCCTCGGCTGCATAAAATCTCACTTTGAACTTTTGCTCTACTGCTCCATAGTGGCCGGCCGTTGTTTTAACCAAAACCGTGACCTCTTTTTTTGCTAATTTTCTTAGTGTTTCTAAATCTTTTATTTGTTTCATTGTTTATCCTCAGTAAAGACAGCTATCTTCATCTCATGTTTTTTATTTTTGTCTATGCAAGTCCAACATTTATTCTTAAAAGAATGTCTCTTGCAGTTTCCACAAACAAATAATTCTATCTTTCCGTTTTTGCATAATGTGGATAGTTGTTTTCTAACTTTTGTTATTTGTTTTTCCATGTTGTTTGTTTCCTGTTACTTTAAGTTACCTTTCCTTTTTAAAACCTTCTGATTACTTTCTAGTGACAGAGTCTTTATTATTATTGCAATTCTAGGAACTTTTTTTTATTTATTGTGAAGTTGCCTTCTTGGTTCTGTTCTAATATTCCTAAAATTTGTAATCTTTCACCTACTCTATTAATTGATTCTTGTGTTGAATAAAATCTCCAAAAATCATTCAACTTTATTATTCCTTTTTGTAAGCATGACTCTATTAATTTCTTTTGTATTCTTGTTAATATCATATTTTTCGTTTACCTCAAAAACTTTAATTCCCATATCTGTAATCTTAAAAAAATTCTCTCGCTTGTCTTTGCATATAGTTCCATCTTCAAATGTGTCGGGGAATCTATGTTCGTAAAATAATGTATTAATGTAGGCTCCTTGTATAATATTACATTCTTCTATCCATCTGTTAATTTTTGCATCTATTAGAAAATTCTTTATTGTGTTTGAGTGCATATCTTTTGATTTTAAATTTAATAATATTTTCTTTGATAACTTTGCGTCTGGGTTTAATGAGAATATTCCTAGAAGATGTTTATAATTTTCACATAGCTTGAATTCCTTTTTTAGTTTTGGAAGTCCAAACAATGTTTCCTGATTATAAAAAGTTGTCTCTATTTTTATTTTGTTGTCCCTATTTTTATTTTGTTGTTGTCTTCTTTTTTTTTCGGGGGTTTCTAAATTTATTTTTTTCATTTTAGTTTTTTTATGTTTTGTAGTCCCGACTAATAATCGGTCTTTGCTTCATATCCTGTACCTTTCGATCGTCTTTCATCGTGGCCTTGGGTCAGCTTTTGTTCGTAAAAAAAAATAGAGACAACAACAACTCGGTTTTCTTTCGTGTTATTGTTTTTATGTTTCAAATCTTTTACGAAATTACTAAAATTCTTTTCTTTTTAAAATCTCCTATGGGATTTAGATTATACGAACCTTTTACTAGATTGTACGAACTTTATAAATAAATAATGGGTGCTGTAAAAGACATGAAAGAATCAAGCCACACCCATTATTAAATATCAAGAAGGTGAGATTTATAAGGTTTATGCCTAAAAATTACCCTTTCCAAAAACACAGACCGCGTGATACATAATTCTAGCTTTCCATTTATAGACTCCATATCTTAACATCAATTCGTGGAATATTTTGTCCGCTAGAATCTTACCGAGCTTTCCTTCCGAATATAAATAATCGTGAATAACTGCGGCCTGAGAGTATCTTCCAAATGGCGGAATCAAAACCCACAGGATTCTTGGGACACTTGCCAAGTCTGTTCTAGTGTTTTTTGGTACTGCTATGTCGTATCTTTTGCCGTCGATAAAAACCGATTGCCTAAACTCACTTATCAATTTCCAAGTCTTGAATCCGTCTGGGGTTAGTTCTAGTTTATTTTTTTTTACCATTTGATTTCCTTGATTTCGGATTTGAACATCCCTTCGCAAGCCGGACAATAAAAGAGATCCTTTAGGAATTCTGTTACGTCCGCTATTGAAACCTTGACGCTGACCATTTCTTTATTGCATTTTGGGCAGTCCATGTTCTTGATTTTAAGTGGGGCGAGCCCCACACAATGAGTTGTTTGGAAACAAACGAAGATAGAATCTTCCTCATTGATAAAATATTAAGAATAATCAAATTAAAAAACGTTTCTATTTAGAAGTTGTGGATTGCCCAGACCTTTTGTTTGGATCCGTTTTTTAGTGAATCAATTAGTTCTTCGGATTCTAAAAAAATTAATCGTCTGGCTACGGCCCCATATGAAATTTTAAAGCCTCGATTATTCAATTCAAACAGGATAACATTTGCAGTTGCAATTTTCATCTGCTTAAGAATGTCACAGATTTCGTCTTCGACCTTTTCGTGCTTGGCCCATGGGTTCTTGCTCATGCTGTACCAAAGTCGAATTTATTTGGGAAGTGGGCCTTAAAATAATTATATGCCTCGGAGCTTACTTTGTAGGTCTTGCCGGGTTTGAATAATCCCCAATCATTAATCATTCCGCCGTCTTGTGCGATGTATTTCACTTCTGTGATTCCTAGCACCTTTTCATCAACCTTTTTGTCGATTGTTGGTTCGATTATCATTGTTTTTCTAGTTTTCGTGTGTTTAAGCATGTTTTGGAAGGTCCTGTCGTAATGCTTGCATACAAAATCCCAGGATAGCACGTTCTCCGCAAACTTTCTGTTCTTTTCGCCCAGATACCCATATTTCTTATAATTCTTCTTAAAATCGCTTAAAATGGCTAATAACTCAACCGTGCTTCTGTGACACCATAGGATTCCCTGGTTTTTTGCTTTTTCGGAATGCCATGCTACTGGGTATGCGATTACCGGGATTCCGCTTGACATCGCTTCGTTTATTGTGTTCGAGTGGCCTTCACAATTTCCAAGTAAAACAAGGATATCTATTTTTCTATAAAATTTTGGCATTTGGTTGTGATCTTGGACTTCCTCCTTTTTGTTTGATGCTACTAAAACTTTCAAGCCTAGTTTTTCCGCAACCGGGATTAATATTGTTGAGAATCCTTTGATAAAATCTTCTTGATATGTTTTATTTCTTCCAACAAATCCAACAACCTTGTTTTTGATTTTTAGTTTTGATGGTTTGAATCTTTCGGTGTCGACTCCATTATGCAAAATAAAAACTTCTTGATCTCTTCCTAGTTTTTTTAGTTTGTGTTCGATTCTAAATTTCGCATCTTCGTTTTGGCATATCACTCCGGCTTCAGCCTGGTTGGTATTGAGGTGCGCCGTGATTCTGTCTTCAGCCAACTCTCCGCCGGTTGTTATGCTGGAGAAACTTATCGACCTTAAGTCTGGCCTGAATCTTAAAAGTTTTTGATGTCGCTTGGAGCTGCACCTGGCCCAAACTAAATCTCCATTCCAATTTTTATATTTATCGAGATCCTTCTTTGCATCTTCAATAATTAAAAATTCATAATTTGGAAGTCTCTTTGTGACCTCCATGACTGTGGTGTGGTAGCACCAATCTGTAGCATCAATATGAACGAGGATTTTTGGCCTTTGTTCTGGTATACCAAAAAATGCAGAGAATTCTTTTTTGTAGCCTGGGATTCTCTTTTCTAAATTTTCAATGAATTTATTCTCTGTGAAGTCGTAGTCTTCTTGGTTTAGGATTCCGGATCCTGTTTTTCCTCTGTCTGACCAACTGCTTGCTTTCTCGTCATAGTAAAAGTTCGACCAATCTCCAAACTCGATATATCGCCTAACTTGTGTTTTGATTTCGCAGAGTGCCAATTGGTCCGAGAACCATTCCTCTTGTCGCTTTTCGCAGTTGGCTCGGTACTCTTTGATTGTTTCCAAATCATTCATCCCAAAAATCTCCGCAGCATAGACAGCCTTTCCAAAATCATTTTCAAAATTTCGCCTCATCAAAATAACCTTAAGGGGTTCCAACATTTCCAGGAGTGACTCGGGTGTTTTGTTAATCATGGCCGTGCAGTCTATCCATAGCAAAGGTTCTCCTAGCCTAATCCAGGCTTTCTCCATAAATTCTCCTTTTAGGTATGTGACTCTGAAGACTTTTTTGTCGTTTGGAGTCTTTTGAATCAGTTGCTTTTTCTCGTTTATGAATTCGACATTTGGGAATTTCTCCTTAAACTTTTTTTGCATCTCCTGGCTAACATTGATTAAAAAAATTAAGCACTTTTCGTCTGTGGATTTGTCCTGGAGGCTAGTTAAAAAGTGATGCAACCAGTTGAGATATGATTCTGTGCTCATGCTTACGATCGCCATATAAAGAGAAACTTGTTGTTATTTATAAATATTCCTAATTCTTCGGGGTGTGCTCGTACCATTCCGCGCAATAGGAGATTATGTTTGCGGATGTTGAGCCGTTAGTTATTCTAAAAATATAAATCCTGTTTCGTCATAAGCATTAACGAAGGATTGTTCAAAATCAATATTACGGCCGGTTCGTGCGCTCTGGATTACTTTCCTTACCATGATATTTTAACAATTCTATTCTATAAAAAATTACCTATTTAAAGCGGAACGAACCTTCTGAACCCAAGTGCCACAGTCAAGATAAAAAGCCATAGCGCTCCGATGATAATTTGGGTTTTTGTTCTGTATTTGCAGTTTTGGTAATAAGTCATTTTGGTTCTGATCTCTTGGATATTGTCAAAGACTACGGCTTCCCTCTGTTTTTTTGGGAGACTCAAGAATTCGTCCCGGTTTAAGTCGATTGGCATAATGTTGCTAACAATGGGTAATAAATAAACGTTACTATCCGCAGATGAGTCTTGGGGATCTTAGAAAGTTTGCAACCTCGTAGGATTCTCTATTATATTCTCCTTCAGATAAATCAACTTTATAAAATTCGCTGCTCTCATCAAAGCAGATTCCCATAAAAGTATCATTGCATTGCATATCGTACTCGTCGGTATGGTCGACTTCTCTGGTTGAAAAAATATAAGAAGGAAAGCAAAGAGACTCGATGATCAATAATGCTATAAGGATTTTTGTGATTGTTTCCATGGACTTACATAGGTTTTCTGTTTAAAAAACCACGCTTTTCGGGTTGTAGGTCTTTTCTTTTGACTTCTCCATGTGCGCAACCGCATTCCCAAGATGAGTCTCTCGTTCTTTGAGGCTAATCATAAAATTCTCTTTTGATATTTTTTTATTTAAATTCTTCAGAAGTTCTAGGTCTTCCCTTAATTCTTGAAGCCTTGCGAGTTTCTCTGGGGTTAGGGAGTTGAGACTATTTAGAAAGTCCTCAGTTATTTTTTGGGCCTGTTTGACTCTGACGATCTCGTCTTCCAAGTCTGTGAGGCTCAGTTCTCTGTTGCTCATTTCCATGTTTAAATTTCTCGATCTGTGCCTATAAGTTCGGTTCCAGATATCGGCGGTACTGCATCTTTGTACTTCTTAGCCAAAAGTTCCTCAACTTCTGCAAGCCACAAAGGTTGCCCAGTGATTGGATTTGCTTTCTTCGTTTCCAAAGAAAGGCCCAAGTTCTCAACACCATATTCGGTGTCGACTTTCACTCGAAGTTGTCCGCCAACTTCTTTAACCTCTAATATTTTTATTTTCATTATACGTCTAGCTCGTGTTTACATTTAATCGTCCCTTGAACCAAGTCTCCATTTGCATTGTCTGTGAATACTCTTGCTCTCCAAAATCCCGGAGCATCTGGATAGGTCCCTCCATTCGAGAGATCAACATCAAAATCTATGGTCTTCCCGGTATTTAATATTGAGTGTTTATTAATCCAAGCCGCACCATTCCAAAAGTCTACATAAATACTGACTTGGGTTGCGTTTATGGATCCAGAATCGGACACCCCATCTCCAATTGCAACATTATGATTATGACTTGCCGCTCCGTAGGATCCGTCATCGTGGCCGTGATTATCTGCCTCATACGATCCGTCAGTATGTCCGTGATTTGCTGCCGAGTATGTTCCGTCGTCGTGATTATGTTTGATTGTTAGTACGTTGAGCGCACCTCTGAGACTTATCGCTCCGGTTTGAGGTCTGACTTGCACGTAGATGTCATGTGTGCTAGACGTCACGGTTCCAACAGCTATTCCTCCGCTTATCGACATTGATGTGTCTCGGAATCCGTCCATATAAGCTGCCCAAACTGATGCTCCGCTTCCAGTTGTGGTAGGGTCGATGTATCCAAAGACGGAATCATTTCCTATTCTAACATCAATATCTTCTGCTCCTCCGGAACTTCCGAGGATAGTCATTTCTGCTACAAGATCTTGATTCAAATAAGAAGAGCCGGGTCTGACAGTTGCAAGCGTGGTCCAGACTCCAGAAGAGCAAGCAACCGTGCTTAATCCATCACTTCCAACTGAGGTATAAGTATAATGTGTCCCTGAATCTCCGCTCACACTTGGAGCAGTTGATGCGCTTGTTCCACTTACATCCGGCTGGGTATTTGCGCTTGTTCCGTTAACAGTTGGGGCCACGTCATCCTCGCTTGCACTTCCAACTCCGCTTCTAAATGGATCCACGTCATAATCAAGCGTGAATGTGTTGACTCTCAAATTTCCAACTTCGTCTTTTATGAATGCTTCTTCGAGGTATGCTTTGACTCTCAATGGTGCCGAACTATTTCCATTAATCATCTCGGAGAATGTTAGGATATTTGTGGTTCCTTGCATGTAAGAACTTGTATCTCTGAATTGTTTTGATAGCTTCATTTGTTCCTGGCCTACCTTGATCAAGGTTTCTGAAAATTCTTTATTGACAACTTCAAAACTCAAAAATTCTCTATTATTTTTTATTCCTCTTTCTACTGCTGTGACTCTCACTTCTTCATCTTCAAGTCCGACATCTTTTGAGTTGATTGTGATCACGTCCCCTGTGCCTATTGTGGAGCTTAGGTCGTTGACGTTGAACAAGTATACCTTAACCGGATCCTTGAATTTTGGGACTAGGATATCCGCCTTTTGGTTTGCCTCACTTACAGACACGGCCGTTGGATCCAAAACTGTCTTAACAATCACTCCGTATGTTGACTGGGAGCCTGCATCTTGGCCGCTAGAAGATTCTGATTTGATTTGATTGGCCCCATCTCCCTTTCCATAAACAATAACATAATTTCCGGTTGGATAAGTTCTTCGATATGAGATGTTGGAAATTTCCAAACCATCGTTTAATGTTGCGACACTCGTTGCACTTCCTCTATGATCAGAAATATCAACCTTCAAAGAGGCCGGATTGGAATCGTCGAAGATTATGTCCTGGCCTGTTTTTGATATCAAATCTCCGCATGCGTTGAGTATGCTGTCAGATTTCTCGAGACGGAAGTCGATATCCAATCCAGTTGCGATTGTTCCTGGGGACCATTCGGAGGCTTCACTTATTGCGCTATTGAAGATTGTCGCGCTAGCAGTTGCAGTCCAAGGAGAATTCGCATAGTTGCCGTTTTCCCTGGCCATCGTGATTTCTTTTCCTGTGAATGTCGCCTTAACAGAACCACCCTGGAATCTTTCAAGAGTGGCCACTTCTCCATATAATTGCTGAACGCCATCACGATAAATTAATAATTTGGATCCTTCTTGGAGTAGAGCTTGATCTGAGCTGTTGAGAGATTCAAATTTAAGGACCCCTTCTCTGATTTGATTTAGTGGATCCACATAAGTAAAATTTTGAGTTTCAATGGTCCCTGTCTTTCCTGCAAGGTTCTCAATATCAATTCTATAAACCATTATGCACTATGCCCATCTCGGAACTTCTTTGTTAGAGTCCCAGTTGTGTTTGTTGCGGTGACCGTTGATATGTTTGCGGCCGCATCCAATTTGAGAAGTCCGGTTGTTTTAGTTGTTACGATTGTTGGGCTTGTGTAGGATGCATTGTTGTCAACTTCTATCACTCCGAATTTAGAGATGTTCAATCCGCTTCCAGATTCGATCATCTTCACGAAGGAATATCTGAAGTATGTGTTTCCGACAAGGTCCGCCTCTTTGATTGTGATTTCATTTCCAAGAGCATCCGCCAAAACAATATCCCCAGCCCCATCATGCTGGCCTGTTATCTCTGTGACGAATGTTGTTATGTTCCCTGCATTAACTCCAGTTATCCTTTCAGTATCTCCGAAGAGTATTGCTAGGACTGTTTGGAAAGTTGCAACATAATCTACGAAGTTTGTTCGACCTCCGGAGTGTGTCTTTTTGCATTGACTAAGCATTCCCAAATAATATCTATCAGAAGTAAAATAAAGCCTTTGAAGTTCATTTGAGAATTGGAATTTTGACAGGCTCTCGTAGTCTGTGTTTCTAGTGGATCCGGAGAAGTGCCCGGACAAAACTACCAGCTTTGCGTTGTTTCCTCCTCCGCTTACAACCATGTGATGGTTCTTGTATGGGATTGGGAAATATGTGTTGTTAGTATCGATTGGATCGTCGAAGCTATTTGGGTTATGTGGGAACGAGAATGTTCCAGTCTCATCATTGAATTCTATTGATACTGCCATCAGAAATAAACAACTTGTGAGTCTGCGCCCCCCATCGCCATATCTTTTTGGGTTCTTTCTCTGTTTAAATATTGAAGCATTGCCGCACTTGATTCTTCATCTGTTAGTTTTCTTCCGAACGTGGGGTTTCCCATAATGCCACCGATGAAAAACTCTAGGAAGGATTGACTTGTGTCTTCTCCTCTGGCTTCAGACAAGTAAGTGTCAAAAACTTGGCCCAATAATGCTGTAGATAAACCAAGCCCTCCAACCGATCCGAACTTTGCTCCGGTTCCTACTGCCGTTGGTAGTGCTCCCCCTTCAGCCGCAGCAGTTGCACCTCCAGCCCCTGGTATTGGTATCTTTTTGATTAAATTAATAAATTTAGAAACTGCCTTGTAAGCCACACCACCAACACCCAAAGCAGCAACGCTATTGACAATTCCACCGAATAAATCTGGATTCTGTTGTGCCCATCCGGATAAGTCCGTCATCCATCCTGCGGCCGTCTCGAATGCCGGCGCAAGAGACTCTCCGATTGCCATTGATAATTCCAATCCTGCGACTTTCATTTGCGCCATGGATCCTGCGACTGCCGGGGCATTTTTTGCTATTGAGAATAATCCAACTCCTGCGGCCGCAACCCCAACAAAACTTGCGGAGATCCCTTTCGCACTTGATTCTGTTCTGACCATGTCTGAGTTTAGAGAATCGAATTTGTCTCCAAGTTGATCAATTGAAGAATTAAGACTTCGAACTGAGTCCTGGATTGACTGAGTATCCATCTTCGCGCCGATTGTTAGTTGACCCTCTACAATATTCCCATCTCCTTCATTAGTTGGTTTTTGTTTTGGATGCTAATTTGTTTTTGATTCTTTGCCATTTTCATTTGTTTGATGAATCTGAAATCTGCGGATTGGTTTTGTCTCCATTCGGTTGGACTGATTCCTTTCTCGTATGATTCGTACATATCTAAAAACAGAAGTTCTCGTGGGTCCTCAATGCCTATAACTCCGTCCTGTGAAATCAAAATCTTATTTATAAGTTTTTTTTTACAGAGTCATCTTGGAATTCCACTTTATTGATTCCTGTCATTAGTTTACCCATCAAATCTGAACTCAACTTGCATAAAAATTCTTCTCTTTTCTTAGCTGGCAGATCCTTAAATTCTGAATCAATCATCAGTATCTTTTTGACATGCTCTTTTGAATATGGAGCCTCTAAAATATTTCTTAATTTGCACTTGTTTAACTTTCCAAAATTTTGCCTAGTTGTTTGGACCATTTTCCCTTCGACCTCTGCATCGACTATCTCCATGTAGTCTGGGGCCCAGTCTAGCTCATCCGAGTTGCTTACTTTCTTATATCTAAAAGTCCGGCCATCAACAACTACGTCAACTATCTCTCCGGCTTCCAAATTAAAATCAGAAAAATCAGTAGGAGAATCCATCTTCGCCTGTTATCGTGAGATTAAGTGGAACGCCAACCAAGTCAATCGGGGAAACGCCTTGCATGTTTGTCGCGCCTATTGGGGCCGTGCTTAGTCTCATACTATTTAGTTGAAAAGAAATAAAATTGTGAGTATCAACTTGCAGCTTGATTATGTTGCTCCCTGCCAGAACTGTGCCGTTATCCCAATCATCAAAAAAACTACTATCACTAGGATTAATGTTCATCGTCATTCCGTATCTTTTTAGTGTGCAGATTGGTTCTCCCAACTCACGATCGAGTGTGTAGTTGCAGTATCTTGAATCGTCTTCGTTTATTCCGTTGTTGCATCTTATCTCTCCGGAATTAACCTCAACAACCTCTCCGCCTTCGTATGTGAATGTTTGGTTGAAGAATCTGTATGCAGTTGCTGTTGGGTATGCGATTGTTGTGATTGCGGTCCCTTTGCTATATCCACTTGCAACACACTCAGCCTCAACCGTTACGAATCCGTCCGTTGGTCCGGTTCCTTTCTGCCATGCGAATCTCCAGGACTTGATTGTGCATCCTGTCAGAGTGATCACTTCATTGGTTGCCAATCTTTTGGCCCATTCATATTGGAAAGTTTTGACTGGGTTGTCTATAGTCCACACGTGCTCGTTGTAGGTAGTTTTGTCGACGTTCGTAACATCTGGATGAGTTGAATATTTTATGAAAGAAAAATTGTAAGGTGTGAATTTTAGGGTGAAGTTTAACTTAAGTGCGCCTTGCTCCATGTCTTTAACTTCTGCATTGTCTCCTCCGTTGTTTAGGATCTCTTGCCAGTTCTGATCGAAGTCCGGAGTGAAGATTGTGTTGTAACCTACGATTTCCCCATCGTCGACCATAGTGTTCGTTCCAAGATTCTTAAAACCGCCTTGCTCCTCTACCCATGCATTCTGTTCTCTCGAGCCTACATCATATTCACTCATATTTCTATTTCTCCCTCATTTGTACTATCGAACTCGAGTATAAATAATTTATGATGGGCCTGGTATTCTTCATCGAACGGCAAGTCCCTGTCTGATGTTGGGATTCTTAGAGAATAACCGTAACAATGCAACTTATCCTCGTTGTCAGATAGGTTCTTTTTGGCCTTGCTTATGAGGTAATCTGCCAGCTTGTCATTAGACCACTTGAATCCGTTTGGGTCTGTGTAGATAAAATCACGCTTTACCCAGAAGTCTAATTGGAGCGCGATTGATTCTTCCATTGGTGCTTTGTAGTTTCCGAATCTAGTTGCAGCTCCAGCGATCTTCAAAACACTAATCCTGGGGAACGATGTTGCCGATAGTTTAGTGTTTGATTTGTCCGGATAGATCCAACCATTTCCCTGCTTGTAATTAACAACAACTTCTCCGGCTGCCGCGGTTGGTAATAGGATTTTGAAGTTCTGCCAATCGTAGAAGTAATCTTTCCATTTCTCCTGGGCCACTCCTCCAATTGTTAGGCTGGTTATGACTTGTGGGCTTCCGGTTGTGGCTGTTAGAGTATAAGAAGTTGCTCCGGCCGATAGGGTTTCGGAGTTTGTTGATTCTCTAGAAGTTCTCGGGTCCGTCATGACCTCTCTGAGTAAGTCTGCAATAATCACTTTGGGGTTTAATGTGTAGTTCGTCATCTTGACTGGAATTAACTCCTCTTGGAGTATGCTCATAATTAATCTATAATCTTTAAATAGTTATCTCTTGGTTTCATCCTGGAAGAATTTTGGAACCCAAATCTTTCTAACTTCTAAAAAAGCCGGGTACATGAACGGATGAGCATCGGTTCCAAATTTTGCGATCTTCTTTGCTACTGGGTACGCCGCATTTTCATCCCCTAGCTTCAGCCTGGCCCAATCCTTCAAATCGTTGGGGTTTACTCTGTGGGGTTTTGTTCCAAACTCAACCGCTTCCGAATGTTGCGCCTGGGAAATGATTTGGTATTCTGTTGCTCCGTATTGCTTTGGGAAGAAGTCTATCTTCTGCGCGAGTTCGTCCGTGGCCCCCCTGGGCGCGTTCTGGACTGCCAATGCATGAATCTTCAAAACAGCCTTAAATAAAACATTCTTAAAAATACCCTGGACCTTCTCCTCATCCAAATTAAACTCTACTTCGAATGCCATACTACTCTGATCCAGTCAGACTTATATTTCTTACGACTCCGATCGAATAAACATTCGGATATTGCGCCGTGATTTTATCCATGTGCCATTCGACATTGTCGCTCCTAATAATAGAATCTCCTTCGATTAGGTCCTGGTCCACATCAAAATAAACCTTCAGATTTCCTGGAACCGCCAAACCCATCTCATGAATTTTTAAGTCCTTCGCGGTGATGTTTCCGAAAACAACCTTTATTTCTAAGTCGACATAAGTTTGAGAAGTCATTCCGCCCATTCCGTCGTTCACATCAGTATACCTTCTCCTGGTTACGGTTTCGCCTTGTTTTAAGATAGGGTTATTCTTGAAACTTGTTTTGTTTCCGATTGTCATTAAGCATACCTCAGATTTTGCATTTTGTCTGCAACCCCAGTCTGTTCTGTTAGCCTTTTTATCTCGGCACTCAACATCTTAACCGTTTCTCGAAGGTTCGTGTATGGCTCTCCTAGTGCTTCGTTGTACTCTCCTAAACTCCAAGACGTAACGTCATTGTAGGATCCCCCGGTAATATGAACGAAGATCTTAATTGCGGAGAGGTATTTGCAGAGTTGTTCGATTGCGGTTGGGATATTGGACTGGCCGTAGGATCCGCTCACTCTGATGTCCTGGTAGTTGTACGGTGTTTGAATAGTTGGATAAACGAATAATTTAATACGGCCCATGGGGATGACTTGGTAATCGAACCCTTCAGTTCTTTCATTCCATTCGTATTCGCCGCTTTCGTCTGGTGTGATGCTTGTTCTGAATTCAACCTTAATGTCGGAGACTCCCCTATGATCTAAAATTATATTATGCCTAACTGAAAGATACTTTGAGTCGAGTGTTTCTTCGAATGTTTCTGTCCGGCCGTAGACTCGTTTGGTTGCTTGGTCGAGGTTCTTTGAGACGTCATAGATCCAATCGTAGATGTCGTTTGTTGTGATTGAATCTGGAAGGGTTGCTGTGGTTAGTCCGGCCGCTCTCAGGACATCTTTTGGGTCTGTGTATATATATCTTGCTTGACCTTGGTTTGGTTCAGAATAATCCGTCGTTTTGGTTGCATCGTCATTTGTGAATCTTATTTTATAAAAATCCGTTGAGATTCCGTTTGCATCGTAGTAAGTAAAATCAGAAATTACCAGAGTCGTAATCTTTGAATAGACTCCTGTTTCGGTGCTAGACTTATGAACTTCTGTTTTCGTCCATGTTGAGTCGGATGGACTTTCCTGCCATAATATTAAATTTCCCATTGTTTTTTTATAGTGTTTGAATTAATTAAATGTTTCTATTGATTTAATTGTTGGAGTTATGTTCTCGGAAACCTTGATTGTGGGGACTATGTTTTCAGACATCTTAATTGTTGGTTTAAAAGTGTCAGTTATTCTTATAGTTGCATTAGAGGTCTTCTCGAATAATATCCGAAATAAAACTCTGGCATCTCCGGTTTTTTGGATTTGGTTATCGTTTATCTTAATCCTTGCAGTTGCGGTTTTGTCGATTTGGCTTTGAATTTTTATTCTAGAGTTGGCTGTTTTTTGGATTTGGCTTTGGATTAATATTCTAGCATCGGAGTTTTTGTCGATTTGATTTTGAATTAAGATTCTTGCAGTTGAGGTTTTATCGAAAGAGTCTTGGATTAGAATCCTGGAGTTGGCTGTTTTGTTAAGTTCGTTATTGTTGATTTGAATTCTAACATCGGAGTTTTTAATAAATGAGTTAATAGATCGAATATAGGCAGTTCCATTTTTTGTGAATTCTGTGTTGTTGATTTGAATACTTGCAGTTGCGTCATAGACTTGCTCAGTATCATTAACTTGTACTCTAGAGGTTCCGGTTTTTGTGAAGGAATCTTGTGTTTGAATTCTAGCATCGGAGTTTTTAATAAAGGAGTCTTGGAATACAATTATGGAGTTTGCTGTTTTATTGAATTGGTTGTCTATGATTTTTATCCTTGCAGTTGCGGTTTTGTCGATTTGGCTTTGAATTTTTATTCTAGAGTTGGCTGTTTTGGTGAAGGAGTCTTGGATTAGGATTCTGGCTTTGGCTTCTTTAGTGAATTGACTTTGAATTAAGATTCTTGAGTTGGCTGTTTTGGTGAAGGAGTCTTGGATTAGGATTCTGGCGTTGGAGTTTTTATTGAATTGGTTATTGTTGATTTTTATTCTAGAGTTGGCGGTTTTGTTTATTTGACTTTGGATTAGAATCCTTGCTATTGAATCCTTTGTGAATTGATTGCCTTGTATCTCTATACTTGAATTTCCTGTCTTGGTGAATTCTGTGTTGTTTATTTCTATTCTTGAGTTGGCGGTTTTGTTGAAAGAATCTTGTGTTTGGATTCTGGAGTTTGCTGTTTTATTGAAGGAGTGTTGTAATATAATTAATGCAGTTCCATTTTTTGTGAATTCTGTATTGTTGATTTTTATTCTAGAGTTGGCGGTTTTGTTGAATAATAGTTGCCTTTGAATTCTTGCATTTGCTGGTTTTGTGAATGTTATTGGGGCTTTGACTGCCGTGAAAGTTCCGTCTGCTGTGAATGTATGAACAGTATTTGAGCCATCAGTTGTGATTGTTCCACCTGTGCAATCTCCAAAGTCAGCCGTAACATATGAAATAATAACAATACCAGAACCACCAGATGCACCAACATCTCCTGCTCCACTACCACCTCCTCCACCTCCGGTGTTTGCAGTTCCAGCTGTCCCAACATCTGAACTTCCGTCTCCGCCTCCGCCTAAACCACCACTACCGACAGTCCCTGAACTGTACATTCCTCCACCTCCACCTCCGCCATAATAAGTAGATGTTCCGCTTATCGGATTTGAAAATCCATCCCCACCATCTCCTGACACAGAAGCAGTCGCATCAGAACCATTTTGACTTCCTCCTCCGCCTCCGCCTGTTGGATATGGGAAACTATCATATATGCACTTTCCACCATCAGCACCCTGAGAACCTGTTCCACCTATTGCTGAAGAGTTGGTACTACCTGCTCCTCCCCCACAACCGCCATTTATTCCACTAGTATATCTATTACCTCCTCCTCCTCCTCCGGTTGTGGATATAAAAGGAAAAGTACTATTACCACCTGCAGACCCACTAGTTCCACCAGTTCCTCCGGCCCCTCCATCCCCAACAACAACAGAGTATGCTTGTGCGATTACTGATAATGCCGAGTTGAATGATAAACCACCAGCCCCACCTCCTCCTCCGCCATTTGCTCCTCCACCTCCGCCTCCAGCGACAACTAATGCCTTTATTGTTCCGATGAAACTTGGAATTTGGATTCTGGCATTTGCATCATAAACTTGGGTGTTATCGTCTATCTTTATTCTAGCTGTTGCGGTTTTGTCGATTTGGCTTTGAATTTTTATTCTAGAGTTGGCTGTTTTGGTGAAGGAGTCTTGGATTAGGATTCTTGAGTTTCCTGTTTTTGTGAAGGAGGCAGATGTTGAGAATGGATAAGCCAAACCATCTCCAGAATTATAAAGTTCCCCTACTTCTGTTGAGTTTAATTCTCTTGACCATATACCTACTTCGTCGATTAAACCATTAAAACCAAAACTCGCAGTCGGTTGTGCGATTCCCATACTTAAACTTCCTGCTGTTGTCCAGATACTAGAAGTTATTGTATTTTTTAATACCCCATCGTTATAAACATAAGAATTAGTCCCATCGTTAGTTATTACTGTGTGATGCCAATCATTATCATTCCATAAAATAGAGCTTAATTCGTTATCTGTTGAACCAATTTTTAACCTCATATAATTACTGTTTGAATATCTTGCAAATTGGAACCCCGTAGTATCACTAGTTCCTTGTCCTATTAGACTCCTCCAAGTAGTTCCTCCAATCCAACTATCTACTTTCCACCAAAAAGAAAGACTTTTTATATTAGAACTTAAGGTAGTAGTAACTTTGTCATCGACTCCATCAAAATCAAAAGCACTATTTATCTTCCCACTAGCATCATATAAATTAGCTGTGTTCGTTGAGGCTGTCCCATCGTTAGAACCATGAGCATCATCAACAGTCGTACTAGCTGCGTTCTCGTCTAACTTATAATAAGCAATAAGGTTGTCTGTTAACGCCATTATTCAGTCTTTAATTCGTGACCTTCATCTGTGACAAATGCAAATCTCTTGACGTTCTTTCCGTAAACATCTGCTTGCCATCCTATTCCATAGCCGACAGATTCTTCAGATCGCAATCCGGTCATCCGATATGAGACTCTTTTTCGATTAAAATTAATCCAACGAAGGTTGTTGATGTTTAGTTTAGCCTTCGTTTGCTCATCGAGGTTTAACTCGACAATGTTTCCATCGATTATAATTTCTCCTGTCTCTAGATTAATGTGTACATTTTTTCCTTTAGACTTGACTGAGAATGATTTTATTTCTTCGGTTTTTTTGTTGAGAAAGTTTTTGTTAAAGTCTCCAATGCTGAGGGTCTTATCCGCATCAAAGTTGAGTTCTTTTTCTTGGCCGTTTTCTTTGTATTTTATTTGTCGCATTATTTCATTGTATTGAATTAATTAACAATCTATAGAATCAACTCTTTAAATACTTTTCAGGCTGATGTTTTCTGTGCCATTTCATGTGACAAGACCTACACCGCATCTCGAGGTTTGTTAATTCGTTATTGAAGTGGTCGCCGTCCTTGTGATGAACGCAGAGTCCATGGGTCCTTTTGCATTTGACACAGACTTGCTTTAGGTTCGCAAATGCCATCTTTCGATACTCTCTCTCATGCCATCCTATTCCGGACTTTCTTTGGGCTAGAGATATCTTTAAAATTGTTTCCTCCGAATGAGAATGTCCAAGCATGTTTTTGTTTCCACGCATTGATTTTGAAATATTTTTTTTATGTTCTTCTGTTTTGTTCTTCCAAGGATTCAAATCATTAATCTTTTGAGATTGAGATAGTGTTCGAGCAGGAATGCCTAATCTTCGCATTTCTTTTTTAACCTTGTCTTGATTCCAACCCAACTCTCTAGCAATTGCTCTTTGAGATTTGTTTTGGTTCCAGTATAAGTCATATAATTTTTCCTTCATGGAAGAATAAGGATTCTTTTCTTTTTAAAAGTTTCGTCGTATTAAATGTCTTTACGACTCATCATATTGGATCGAAAGTGTTTGTGTTCCGATATCCCCTGGGGTTGTCACGGCATCCGTAGCATTAAGTTGGATTACTAGGAAGTCAGTCTTGTCTCCGTCAGTATCGATTCCGCCTGCGGGTGTGATGTCGATTGCAGTTCCTTCTGTTATTGGCATTGCAGTCGTAGCAACACTCGAGTTCGTGTTAACTGGAGTTACTCCGGTGGCTGTCTCTCCAACGGATAGTGTGATTCCTGCATCAGAGAAAGTTCCGGCAGATTTCCAAGCTAGTACATTTGTGATTGCGTTGAAGGTTCCAGTAAATTCAACCTTTAACCATCGCTCGTAAGAATAAGCTGTCCCGCTTGCTAGAATTGTGATTGGTGCAGCCTGATAAGCTGAGCCTGTTGTATCGTAGGCATCAGTGCTCATTAAGTTCCAGTTTGTCGCATCGCCAGCTGGTGCTTCTGTTCCGGCGTCTGTTCCGGTGTATACTTTTAAGTTATGTCCTGCTGCCATTTTATTTTTGTGTTGAGTTTAACCACTCCTGGTTGAGTATCTCCTCCGAGTGAAACTTAAAATAAAAAAAATTAAGTTTAGGTGTTTCAAACCTTACGAGGACGCACTTATTGCCGTAGCAATATTGTACGAAATAGCGATTGCATCAGTATGACGAGCTTGGAATCCGAAGTCTTCAATTAGCAATAACTGAACACGGTCGAATCTTGGATCATCCCATTTCTTAATCTTAAGAGTACGGGACATCTTTGCTGGTACACCTATAAACACTTCATCAGCATTAAACATAATGCATTCTGTCTGTGTTTCAGTAACTTCATCAACTACACCACTTGCGTTCAAGTTCTCTTGTACGTAGTTCGATTCTATGAATTGAACTCCGAAGATTGGTGGAATCTCGCCTTTGAATATTGTCGCATCGCCCTGGTACTTTTCCCAGGTTTGGATTTGTTCAATATTTCGTCTGGCTTGATCGCCCACAGAAGTGGATCCAATCATTACGCAACGGTTCTTTCGTCCTTGTGCATATCGTCCCAATGACTTCAACAGCTTGGAGACAATTGTCTCATCAAACTCAGCGTTCGAAGCATCGACTCCAGTTGCACTTGCGAGTTTTCTCAAACCCTTAAATGCTTTCCTTACATCAGTTGCAACTGTTACGTCGCTGTCCTGATGCGTAGTGGAATCGTCTCCGTTAATGATAGCGTTGATTTCCGCTTCCATTACTGAGTTGATCATATCTTCTTTCAAGATAGTCTCAATCTGCTCACTAGCGTTGTACTCCAGAAACTTATTGTCGATCATCAAGTTGATGCTCAACGTTTTCAATTCAATCTCACGCTCATCCGTAGATGATGCTGTGTCTTGAACTGGCAACTGAGTTGACGGATCTGTAGTGGCTATCGAAGCACCGATGTAACTCGTGCTCCATCTAGTCGTGAATGAGGGAATCTTCATCTTTAGGCTCGTCATAGTCATCGTTGGGATTACCTGTCTATGCCATGACCTTTCGAAGATTTCTCGAATTATATCCGCAGACCACTTGGTCGGAATAAATTCTTCACCGCTATTTGTTGTGTCATATGTCAATGCTTTCTGGAAAAAGTTTTCGCTAGATGCATCGTCGTTAGAATCTGCAAGAACACTTAAGCTCTTGTAATATTCACCGCCGATTTTTGCTTTTTTCAACATTTTTTTTGACCTTCAATTTAGTTCCTCAAGTAGTCCAAGAACGGAGTCCCTGATTTCGCTTGAGTTTTTTCTGCTGGGACTGGAGTTGCTGGTTCCTGTTCCGTTTTCTTTGATTTTCTAATTGCCTTCTCTGATTCTGATGGTAAGGACTTTTTAAATTCTGCAAGTTTGCTCTCTAGCTTTTCGTTCTTTGCTTTCTCATCTTCGAATGCTTTCTTATAATCAGTCTTATCTTCGTCTTCAGCCTTTTCATCAACTGCCTTCTCCGGGATTACTTCATCTTCAGCCTTTTTCTCGTTTGGATCTTCTTCCGCATCGCCCTCATCAGCAACTTCGGTTCCTGCATCTTCTCCATCAACATCTTCAACAGACTTCTTAATTGGTTTATCTTTCTTAGAATCCTTTTTGCCTACTAGATCTTGATTAACATTCTTGTCGGCTTCATCAACTTGTTCTTTCTTAACCATCTTCAATGCTTCGTCTTCGGATTTACCGTCAGCAACCGCCTTATCAAAAGCCTTTTTCTGAGAATCGTTCAAGTCTTCTTTCTTAACCATGGTTTTATCTTGGGATTTATTGTATTTAAAGTTTTCTCCATCTGCGGATTTCTTAATCTTTAGTTTATTCTCAGCATCTTCATATCTTCCCATAGATTCTTTCATTAATTTTTGCTTTTGTCCGATGTCGATTTTGTTGGCTGCGAAGTCTGTCATTATTTGGTTTACTTCACTTCCCCATTTCTTATGAAGTTCCTGGACCTTGCCTTCTATTTCTTCTGAGTGATTTCCTTGGCCTGTGCCTTTCTTAGGTCCGCTTCCTGGTCCGCCCTTTTTAATTTCCTT
>Ga0222664_1000437_pt1 | contig 24580 bp, 23 predicted proteins | sample AntAcemetagen604_FD_181147 | JGI IMG/M metagenome (GOLD analysis project Ga0222664, IMG submission 181147) | Saline water microbial communities from Ace Lake, Antarctica - #604 | ecosystem: Environmental > Aquatic > Non-marine Saline and Alkaline > Saline | place: Antarctica: Ace Lake...
GGAAAAAATAAAAAGAGGGGGGGGGTAAATGACCCCCCCCTAAAAAATAAAAAGTTTTGAAAACAGGTATGCCCTATGCCCTGTATGCCCTGATTATGCCCTTATACCCCCTCGGTGATAATGAGGGGACTTAAACGGAGCGGGTATAATATATATAGACAAGTAGAATGACAAAGGCAAATACGGAAATCCACAACGCACTTCGTGAATGGGCGAACAAGAACTATTTGATTACGAACGCGGACGACGACGCGTTCTCAAAAAAGAGGATTTACGACCATTACAAGGTTACCAATCCCGCTACCCAGTTATCTCGCGCAACATTTGGCAGATACTTTGCCCGTTTATTCCCCGGAGAAACACGCGAGAAACACACCAGTTCCCAATATTGCGGTATTCAGGTTCTACCTCACCCAGAAACCCCGTTGCCTCCTACCGAAGAAGACCCGTCATTCAAAGTGGAGGATTGTAAAGAGGAAGTCTTTGATTGGTTCAACGACCGATATGTCTGGACGGAAGATTCCAACCAGAAACTCGCAAAGAAAGATATATATGCTCGTTTTAAGGCAGATAAACCGGCCAGCAACACGCCAGATTTTATTATTGGATTGTGTTTGCGGAGAGAATGTAAGATCGCGCCTACTGGTAAGTTCTGGAAGGGCATTCTCGCTAAATCTCGCGTGTGTGAGTGTTGCGGACAAACCCTCCCCGAGTAGAAAGGTTTCTTCGTTTGACTTAAGATAAAGAAAACATTCTATTATATAGAATGCCTTCAATCAATCTTACAAGACTGGCGAACAGATTAAATGAAGTATATGTGCCAAAGAGTATGTTAACGAATGGGTTGATTGCCCTTTTTAAATGGTTAGTCGCAGAGTTGCCGAAAATGGGAGAACGTATTCCTAATGAAGAGGCATTCCTGGAATGGATACAAACAGGATTTCAGCAGAGGGCGAGAGGATATCGCGTAGGTGAAAGAAAGCGAGATTGGATAGTGGGTGTTATCGTGGATTTACTTCGCTAAGGGAGAACCCCGGTTTCCCCTTATGAACTCTTCTATGGTTTTTAAAAGTCCTTTTTCGTTGATTTGTTGAAAAGTTGCTCGTGATAATATCGCGGATACCTTTTCGTCAAGGGTGAGTAAATCTTCATTCACGTTTTCGGGGTTTGACCTTCCCGAAACTATCTGGTGGATTTTAGCGAGTATCTTGGGTTCTTGCGCGAGATACGCATTCACCGAATAGACATTCGCAAGTCTATCTACGAATCCCTCTACTTCCTCTTTGATTTGATTCATAGGCACGTCTTTCTCATTCTCTATCAAAAATGAAAGAACCTGGAGGTCTTGCGTAATGCTGTATAGTATTCCTAAATCACTATTAAGGATTTCATAGAGTTTCTCCAATATTTCAACTGCTTCTACCTTACCGTTAGATACATACTTGAAAATATAGTTAAAATAGGAAAATAGACGTTTGAGAACTTTGAACCAGTTTTTAGCGTAAGAATAAAACACAATATCACGGGATAGGTTTTGTAGAGTATCTACCCTATGAATATTCAATCTTCGCCCTTTTACACGAAGGTCATAAATCATACTGAACTCTTGGAACATTCCGTCATTCATTAAGGCAATCACGTCCATTTTGAATAATGCTGGGTCTTGGATTGCCTTTTCCAACGGATACTTTTCACCTGTGCGTAATGTGAGATATCCGTTGAGAATATCCTTGGTTTTCCACCTTAAAACAGAGAATCTTAATATTTTGAGGATTGTGCGTAGTTCCTCGGGACTTGGGTCTTTCACAAGGAGTTGCTGTCCGTCTTCTAACTCTTTTTTTGATATTACGTTTGTATCATAGAGTTCTTGGAGTTTCTTGAATGATTTATCTCTATTATACCCATATATTACGCCACCCTTAAAATAGGCGCTTTCGTCTATAACACGCCATTCTTGGATTTCACCGCATTTGATATCGCCAATATAGGTTTTGGGTCGTTTCAGGAGATTTCGTATGATTTGTTGGTATTCTTTTACGATTTGTGTTGGCGACTTTTTATCTACAATCTCTACACAATCAAAATCACTTGCGTAGAGCAAACTGCGAATACTCATAGTTCCCATAACTTCCACATTCTTTCCTTTTGAAAAAGACATATCTTTCATAACGGCGAGTGCGTCTTTTGGATAGTTTCGGGGGTAATCTTTGGTCTCGGTGATTTCCTTAACTTCTTTCACACCTGAACCCTTCATTTCTAATATAGGGATATTATATTTCTTTATAATATCTTGGTCTGCCTTTCTCGCACCAGGAGACCCAAAAAGGACGGCATACATTCTCGCGATACCCCAAGAAGAAGGGGTTTGTCCTGGTCTTGAACCTGAAGAATAATATGCGCCCTCCCCTCTTTCAACGATTTCTTTAAGTGCTTTTTGAGGGATACCTGTTTTTATTGATATCGCCTTTTTAGACCTATCCTCTCCAAAATAGTTTTCCGCCTTTATCGTCCATTTTGATTTTCGTGTTTTGGTAGGTAGTTTCGGTCTTTCTTTCTTTTCCATAATGCTTTTGATTTGTGCTTTTCGTTGTTTGGGTGTAAGCGAGGGTGGGGCATATTTCCTCTGCATTCGCTTAGAAAAAGTTTTATAAAAACGCTTTTCTAAATCTGCCATATCTAAAAGGTAAAAATAAGTTTTCATATCATATCATAATCTACAGGTTTCACTTCCCCAACCATTCTGCAGTGAGAAATGTCGCTAAATCGTCGGGTGAAACTCCCGTTTCTTTTTGAATCGTTTTTAATATTTTCTGGTATTTTTCCAAGTCATACTTGGAAAATAGCAGTCTAAGAACACTATGCCTCCCGCACGTATTCGTATCTTGACTTAACGGTTGAACCTGCTTGCTATTCCATTTAACACCATATCCACTCTTCTTGATAAGGTCAGTCAAGAGAGTAGGGTCTTGTCCCCAATCTTTCATATCACCCTTAGAACCACCGAGTTTCTCTGCGAATGTGTGCGGGTGATTTCCATAAGGGTCAAATATTTCTATGGTATTACCACGCCTAAGAAGTGCTATCCAGTGTCCTTTGTTTTCATTATCGGTTAAAAACAACATTATTGCCCTACCGTGCCTATCCAACATTTCGTCTATGTGCCTCGCGTCATTCAACTCGGGATACCTGAAAATCTTGGTATTGGGTTCTAAGAGTTCTTGAATATCAAAGTTGCTTAGGGCATATTCTTTTGCCCTATCCAACTCTTCACGCTCGCCCATTCTCTAATAAAAACAAGGGTTCATTTGATACCAGTTGGTTTTTTATGGTCCTGGTTCTGGGGTCGTAGAGTATACGAGTTCTCCGGTGGTAGGGTCATATTTAACGAGAAACTGGGTTATACCAAGGTCTACACCACGCATAGGTGCGATATAGCAACCATTGGGTTCTACCGCGACCATAGGTGTTCCCGTTGCGTTGATTACAACACTACTATCAACACTCCCAGATATATCACCAATACATACGACAGCACCGCTTAGGTCTCCAACAAAATCACCTGTATTGATAGCGACAGCACCAGTTTCAAAGTTCATTTTTCCAAAAAAGTTGATATCATTACCCGTGAGTGTTGCGACCGTTCCCATTTGGGTGGTGAGTTGAGTAGTTTCTACTCCCAGAGTTCCTACGATACGACCTGTAAGTCCAAGGTCAACGTCGCCTTCAATATCTATGTTCTGGAATGCAGATACACGCTTAATCTTCTCGGTAATAAGTGTATCTATCCGTGTAGTATCGCCGAGTGGCGTATTTCCTACAAAGTTGGCAAACGACATATCTACATATAACGAGGATTTCATTTTCTAATCGGTATTATTTTTACCCTGTGTAGAAGTTCTATCTACAGGGCATAGTGTGTTTGCCCTGTATGCCCTGTGGCGGTTTAGAGATATTAACATTCTCTTTCTTCTTCTTTTTTACCTCTATTTACCTACTAAAAATATAACAAGAGAAGAATGTTAAGTAGAGAAGAAGGAGGGCAAACAGGGCAGGGCATAGTTGTTTTTGGAAAAAATAAAAAGAGGGGGGGGGGTAAATGACCCCCCCCTAAAAAATAAAAAGTTTTGAAAACAGGTATGCCCTATGCCCTGTATGCCCTGATTATGCCCTCGTACCCCCTCGGTGATAATGGGGGGACTTTTAGCGGAGGGTTGCCTTAAAAAAAAGGAAGGTGAAAGGAAAAACCTTGGTTTCTTTTAGAATGTCATTTGCCAACTACACGGAGAATATAGACGGGCAGGTTCAGTTTGCCCCAGACGATATCTTCTTGAAGCAAGAACCGACTTCACTTGACGAAGGAGCGCGTGTTGCGGATACTATCACGTATTTTGGGAATGCTACGTATCCTCTGTCTCCTCCCACCGTGGATACGGTGGGAATAACCGATATAGCATTTAAGACGCTATTCGTGTCTGGTTTGAATCAAGACGATATTATGCGTATTCGCCCGAGTGAGGAAACAAAGAACTTTAAGCAGTATTCTAACGTTGTTTTTAACTTTGGCGTGGAACATTCTTGCCCCACTCTTGACCTTCGTGTGGCGATATTAGACGCGGGTTTGAATGTAATCCAGACTTACGATACGGTATCGTTAGACCTTTCTGGTCTTGAGATAAACCAGGCAACATTACGGGGATTTTCGGTAGATTACCCGACTGACGGAGTATATGCTACGATTCAGGGGAGCAATCCTTCTGGAAGTGGAACAGCAAGTCTTACATTCCAATATTTCAATTCTCAACTTGAGAATGCGATTGATACGAGTATAGAACCGGGGGATACTCCGTCTCGTTCTCCAACGGATTTGTTTGTGGTAGAGACCTATGATACGATATATGATTTATCGGGAAGTGGTGCGATTATCTCACAACTCCAGAGCGACGTAGCAACAAATCAGGCGGATATTGTAACGCTTAACGCCGAGGTTGGAGGGTTGAGTGGTGAGGTAGATACAGCAGTCGTAGATATCGCGTCTCTTCAGTCTGGGAAGGTGGATAAGTCGGGAGATACTATGACTGGTTCTCTCACTATCTCAAACCCAACTGCATATCCTACGGGTTGGAGAAGTGAAATAAAGATTGGTTCGGGTTTAGCGGGTGTGATTGAGGCGAATGACTTGTGCGAAAACTTTTGCCCGGCGATTGGGTTTTATGGGAGCGAAGCAGAAACACAGAGGAGCATTTACTTCTGGTCTGGGGTGGATAGTGGAAACCAGCGAAACCCCGGTCCGGCGTGGTTGGATTACACGGTATTACTGGGGGACACGCTTCAGGTTCGCACAAACCTTGAAATGGCGGGAGGGAATGCGTTGCCGGGTAATATCATTATGAATACTCAAAATGTGAAAGGAATGGGAGAACCGGTAGACCCGAGCGACGCAACAACAAAGAGTTATGTAGATACAGCAGTAATAGGCAAACTTTCGCGAGTTGGTGGAACTATGGCGGGAGCGTTGAGTATGGGCGGGTATCGTATCAACAATCTCCAGACACCCGCCACCGCGACAGACGGAGCAACGAAGGGATATGTAGACCAGGCGGTCGAGAGCGGTGGTGGAACGATAACCGGATTTGACGCTCCTCTTACGATAAACAATCCCGCAAGCAGACTGACTGGTCTTATCGTGAGTGGTGGAACACAACCAGGTCTACTCCTGAACCCTTCCAGTGGAAGTGAGTTCAACCTCTACTCTTCTGGTGCGGGTGTAAATCTTTATGACCAAACAGCGGGTAAAAATATAATAAATGCGGATAGCACGGGTATTACATTGGGTAATCTTGGTTCTAATGCCGCCACCGACGCATATCCTCTAAAGGCGGGATACCAACCAGGAGGACGGCAACTATTTAACGAAATAGCAGTTCCTGCACCACAAACGAATGGTTCTATGTGGATAACCAAATCTTTTGGACGTATCGGTAGTGCGCCTTCTACTGTTCCACCTTATATTGAATGGTGGACTGGTTCTCCACCCCGGAATGCGGTGGTAGAAATCGTCACCGATAATGACGTTTCGGGTCATAGTGCTTTGGATATTGTATGTAAAGCAAGTGATAATAGTGTAGGAGTTCATAGTATTTTTGATATTGATATTATCCTTAACAACCAGACAGTAGCGGGTTCTTCTGGACAACCTGTTATGACTCAACCCCAAACATTCACTATACGCGCTTGGGATAGTGAATCATTTACTAACCCTTCACCTGTTATAAAAAACACACTTACCCTGGACGGACGCGTAAGCACATTATCATATACCATTTTACCTGGTGACATAGTTACTCTTCATTTGGCGATAAGGTGTATACGACAAGGTAGTCTTTACAATAACTATATCCTCGTTCGTTAATCTCCCTGAATATTTTCTACTCAATGGTAGAAATGCCTGAAACCTGGACGCGCGAAGAACTGAAGAAGATTGTGAAAGAGGAGTTGCGGACAGCATTCCAGGAGGAAATACGGGAAGAATGTAAGGCGTATCTTGCGATTTTGAAGGATACTTTAATGGTAAGTCTAATCGGTCATATGAATGAAGAACGAAGAAAGTTAGAGGAAAAGTATGGTTCTGGACGGGTTCAGGAGGCATACGGGGAACTCCCCGAAGGGACAAATGAAAGAGACCCAGATTCACCATATCCAGAAGATATGGTGAATACTCGTATTATGAAGTAGAAGAAAAATGAGTTCTGTTGAGTTCAAATCGGTTGCTTGGAGCAATCAACTTGAAGAATATTTTGCGGAGACTGGTGAAAAATGCCAAGGATATGCATACTTACATAAGAAGAGTGAGGCGATATATGATTTTCGTAGAACGTGTATAGATATACCCGTTATCGTGTTATCTACGGTGGCGGGAACATTATCAATCGGTAATAGTTCTATCTTTGGAGAACAGAATGAACGTGTTGCTGGTATGGGTATTGGGTTGTTATCGTTAAGTGTGGGAGTATTAAATACCATTGCGACTTATTTTGGTTTCGCAAAGAGAGCAGAAAATCATAGGTTATGTAGTATAGAATATTCTAAGTTATTCCGTTTTATAACGATAGAACTTGCTTTACCCCAAAGAGAAAGAATGGGTTGTGGTGATTTGTTGAAAGTCGTTAAAGAACAATTTGAACGATTACAAGAAATCGCCCCATTAGTTCCAAAACAGGTTATAGAGGAATTTAAGGTAAGATTTAAGAGTTATGATAAAGTAGCGAAACCGAGTGAGACGAATGGATTACAAGAAATCCAGATATTCAGGGACGGGGTAAAACAATCGTTTTATGATATCGTAAAGAAGACCAAGAGTAATCATAAAGACCCACCTACAGAAAATCTAAGGATAAATATACCAAAACCTACCACTGAAAGTCCAGAAGGAGAGGAGGTTGTTTAGACGTAGAAGTGTTTATACAGGGCATAGTGTGTTTGCCCTGTATGCCCTGTGGCGATTTAGAGATAGTAACAATATTATTGTTCTTATCTTTTACCTCTATTTACTTACTGAAAATATAACAAGAATAGAATGTTAGGTAGAGAAAAAGGAGGGCAGACAGGGCAGGGCATAGTTGGTTTTGAAAGTTTTTGAAAACAGGGGGGGGGGTAAATGACCCCCCCTAAAAAAATAAATAGTTTTGAAAACAGGTATGCCCTATGCCCTGTATGCCCTGATTATGCCCTCGTACCCCCTCGGTGTTAATGGGGGGACTTAAACGGAGCGGGTATGCCCTAACCAAAACTAAACCTGTCCTTGTAATCCTCCCAACTCTTCCTAAGCGTGGGTTTGTTCCATAATACGTGGTAAGATAGAGACCCTGCTGAAAAAGGGTCGTCCAAGTCTTCGTCCATTCTTGAATGACGCTTAATGTATCTTCGCCTTACGTCCAATCGTTCTTTCTTGTCTGGTAGATAGAACTGGCTTTTAGGGTCATTGATAAGAGTAAAGTCTCGGTATCCTTTTCCTCCAAAGTCCGCGTGGTGGAATGGTTCGCCGTCCAGGTAGAAGATTGCCCGATACTTCTTAGATTTCAATGGACTTTCAAAGAGTTTAACGCTCCTGTGACTAAACTTTAGTTTATTGCTACGACCCAACCCTTGGAGACGTTGGCGATAGGTCGCAACACTCACGGGGCGTCCTTCGTTATCAACTACACTTATAAGACCATACTTCGCCTGTAGTCTCTGGTCTACTTTTGCTAGTTTCAAAAGTTTCTCTCTCACTTCTGCTTTTTCAAAAGCAGAAGTGGCGTCGCTTTGTAAGTAGTTCTCATATATCTCATAGACGTCGTCTATGGTGATATTATCCTCTACGATATTATCCTCTTCTGCTGCTGCCATTCTAATATATAGATTGTTGTTTATATCACTTTCAAGAATATTTTGAAGCACCGATATTCTGTATTATAGGAGTAATCATTCCTCCTCTTCCTTGACGTCTTCCTTGACGTCTTCCTTGACGTCTTCGTCGTCATTCTTGATATAGTCGCGTTGCTGTGATACAGAATGTCCCATTTTCTCTGCCGTGGTTTTCATATCGTCCAGTTGATTTCCATATTTGCTTGTAAGATAGATATGCCGTAGCATACTGCTCCCCACCTTCTTCTTGAAGATTTTGTGGAGAAGACGCGTAATACCATTCACAGAAGAGAACGGAGACCCGTCTGCCTTAACGAGAAGGGGATACATAGTGTTCTTACCGTATCTCGCGGGTTTGAGGGGGTGGTGTTTGAGATACAAACGGAGGGCGTGTTTTAGGGGTTCATTATCGGCAAAGGAGATTTTTTGCGTCCCGTATTTCTTAGCGGTCTTGTATCGGTGGAATATAAACTCGTTGTCTTCCAAAGAGAGATAGTTGCGGTCTTTCGGCATATCGTCTCTGTATTTCTTTACGACGTAGCATAACTGGTAATCTTGGTTTCTACGAGGTGGTATCTCGGTAAAGAGAGAAAGGAGGAAGAACTCTAAAAGACGATTGCGTTCTGTGGTGGTTGCTTGCTTGCGTTTCCCAAGGTCTTTCACCTTATCTCCAAGGTCATTCTTGATTTTCTGTATTTCTTCCCAATCTATCCAGTTCGCCTCCTGCTTCTCATTTCTTACGTTCTTAGGTTTATCTTCGTCTTCTTTCTTGAGGTCTGCGAGTGTTTGTTGGTAATCTCGCAATAACTTACCATACCCTCTCTTATCCTTAATAGTATCCAGAACAGAACAGATACCCGCTAAAAAAGTCCGCTTGGTGCTATCTGCATAAGGGGAGAGTGCCGTTAATATCTGGTTCTTATGGCGTAAGAATGTAAGGGAGTTAAAAGGTTTCTTATTGTTAAGTGTGTAAAGATTACGCACATAGTTTCTCGCCGTATTCTCTGCGATACCTTTGGATTTCAGGGTTTCTATAAGAGAAAACATAAAGTCATTAATCTCTTTAGGCATTTGCTACATTTCGGTAGAAAAGTCCAGGGATTATAGGTAATCTTTAGTGATTTCTACCTGACCTCTTGCTTAATACCCCGGGTTATATGATATAGGACATAGATTTCTACCTATATGTAGATTATATGGTATTATATGGTCTAATACACGTAAAATAACCGGTTATTTTACGTGTAGTTTAGGTATTAATCGGGTTTTTGCTACGTATATGTAGAAATCCCCTTATAATAGAGCCAGGGTCTACAGTAAAGGGCAGGTAGAAATCCCCTTATAATAGACCCAGGGTCTATAGTAAAGGGCAGGTAGAAATCCCCTTATAATAGACCCAGGGTCTATAGTAAAGGGCAGGTAGAAATCCCCTTATAATAGAGCCAGGGTCTATAGTAAAGGGCAGGTAGAAATCCCCTTATAATAGAGCCAGGGTCTATAGTAAAGGGCAGGTAGAAATCAATAGTTATCCCTTAGGTATAAGAAAGCACCCTCTCCTCTAAAAGGTTCATAGAGAGTATCTCCCTCTTTTAGAGAGAGAAACCCAATCAAATCCTTACCCAGACTTTCTGGGGTCTGGTGTAAGTAATACTTATCGTCTTTATTCATATTCTATATATCGGTAGAAAAAAGGAGGAGTATTAATCCTTAATAGAACAAGGGTCATATGTGCTTGCCCCTCCTACACTATGGGGGATTTCCGGTTCTATCTTCTTAATGCCTACCCAATACCTCTTACCGTTAGACTTCGCGACACGAACCCTGAGGTGCTTGATTGCCATAGAGAATGCGTTGCGAGACATAGGGCGAGATTGCGTAGGGCGGTAGTTGTATTCATATAAATCCCTCTTTTCAACTCTATCCTCAGGGTCGTTTGTCCTCTCAAAGTTATCATTAAACCATTCGGCAATCGGGTTCCCTCCCTCAATCACCTCGTTTGCAGTATCCATAACTTCTGAGGGTGTATCAATCCTATATCCACCCTCGCGATACTCACGATAGAACTTACGCAAGAGTGAAACAAAAGCATTCCTCCATTCAATATCCGTCTCCATTTTCTCCTTAATAAGAGGGTCTGCCTGCTTCTCGTCGCCTATTGGGTTTTCACGGTAAGAGTTCTTGAATAAGGCACACCGCAACCTACGGCGAACACCACCGTCTCCGTCAAACTTGGGTGGGTCATTACACAGGAAGAATAACCCGAATGTAGCCGAAAACTCCACCATTTCTTTACTCTTCGCGAAGTTGTCGCGAACCTTGATTTTATCACCGTCTAACATTTTCACAAGGGTTGAGATATTCTTTTGTCTTTCGGGTTCATTCACCACCACGAATCGCTTACCCTTTAATGTGAGAAGTTCTGGGTTTCGCGAGGTTAGTTGTGAGGTGAATAGTCCAATCGGGGCAGAACAACCCAACGCACCGAGGGCGTGTAGAATAATCCCAATAAGAACGGATTTACCATTACCACCCTCACCAAGAAGGGTCAATATATCACTTGTCCTACGCCTTCCACACAACGACAACGCAATCTCGCACATAATATAATAATAGAGTGTATCACCCATAACCTCACGCAAGACAACCTCCAGGTCTACGATTGACTCAGGGGACGCCTCGGTAAAATCATATTCCGTAGTTTGCGATATCCAGTCTTCGGGTTCAATCTCGCGAAGAGTGTCGGTCTCCGTATCCAATACCTTGTTTTGAAAAGGGAAGAGGTTATGAGAGTTATCAATAAACTTATCAATATTCTTATGGGTCAGTTTCTCACTTAAGAACGCCAATAATCCAGAATACGTCTTGTTTGCCTTTACGAACTTGATAAGGCGTTTTAGACATTCTACGAAGATTCCGTCGCCTTCGTCTTCATTACCCTCACCGCTCCGTTTCTGGATTTCCTTCATACACGACCAATACTCTCTCTCCACATTCTTAACAACAAGCGTGCGAATATTCTCAGGTTCTTTTCCGTTATTATCCCACGTGTGATTCTCACGCAAACTCCACCACCCAGTAAGGCGAGAATACCACATTTTACCCTGAACCTCTGTCTTAATATACTCTGCCAGATTATCTTCACTAAGTTCCCATACAAGATTGAGAAACTTCTTAGAGGCATTATTGTTTAAATGGGGCGAGTTCTCCTTTACAACCTCCACGACCCTTGGCTTTATAATCCCTTGACCGTAAAGAACATTATAGATACACCCGAGATTATTACGGTCTGGTTTGTAAGAGTTCCAGGTAAGGCGATATTCACTATCGGGCGTATTTTCAAAACTCTTCGCCCTGCGAGAATGACGGCAGAACATTTCAAAACCCCTATCGTCTCCATTAGTCTCACTACAAATCGCACCCCCAACTTTCAACCAGTTATCGCGTTTCTCAAAGAACTTACCGGGTAAAAGACTAACCAACGCCTCCATTAGTTCATAACGCGGTAAGACCTCCATTAGTTCATAACGCGGTAAGACCTCTTTATTGGTCGTCTTTGGTGAGGGCGTTGGTGAGGGCGTAGGGCAGGGCGTTTGCCCTGGAGAGTTGCCCTTGTCCTTCTCGTCGCGTAAAAAAGTCCGCACATTTCCCGGTGCGTTTTTTGGTTGGGGTTTGGGTGCAGATTTGGATTGTTTCACCAGTTCGTCATACAACTCAAACGGAAGGTCAATCGGCGGACTATCCACAATCACCTTGTATTCTCCGCACTCCTCGCCCGTGTCTTTGTGTGAATAATGCGTGGGTGGAGCAATCAAGATTCCGTCTTGCCCCCTGATATCAAAACCTTCACCGACCGTTTCCTCCATAACTCCCGACCCATTAATAATCATATCACTCCCAGGAGGACATTTTGTGTAAATATGATATCCTTTGCGTGTCTTCACCGTTAGACAATCTTCCAAATCAGGATACATATTAATAAGGACTTGATAACACTCTTCATTATCACAATCCAAACCTATCACATTTCCCCCTTCTTTCCCTGTGCGAACGGCGAAGAATCTATCCGTCCCCTTCTTATATATTACCTTACCGGGCGTAAAGTCCTCATTTGCAAAACCCCACTTAAAGGTCTCGGGGTCTTTCTTTGAACCATACGGGATAAGGGTCTTTTTGATTTCCCCCTTCTTGTTCGTAAATCCCTCCAGAGTTCTAAGAGAAAAACCAGAAAGTCCGTGCTTCTTACAGATTTTTCTAAAGTCGGCAAGTTCGCGAGTAATCTGGCGTCGGTGTGTCTCTGGCATATTGGTTCTACTACTACTATCACCGCTTGCCTTAGACCCCCGTTCCATGTGAAGGGTGTTCTCGTTCTTTGGGTGTCCGGGCATTCTATCTTATCATACAAAAACTTCTACGCTGAAATGTCCGCGTCCTGGGTTTCGGGAGATTCGCCAGATTGCTTATTTTGCTGTCGCCGTTCTCGTTGTTTTCTCGCGTAATATTCCTTGTTTCTCATACGATATTCTCGTTGGTATTCCCTCTTCTTCTCGTGTTGTTCTAAGAGTTTGCGCAGAAGTTCCGGTTTGGCGCTCTGTAAAGGGTCTTCCATTCTATACTATCTAAGAATGGTTTGTATTTAGATAAACGAGAGATATATTATACCCCCCTCAGTGTAAGTCCCCCGATTATCACCGAGGGGGTATAAGGGCATAAGCAGGGCATACAGGGCATAGGGCATACCTGTTTTCAAAACTTTTTATTTTTTAGGGGGGGGTCATTTACCCCCCCCCCTATTTTTATTTTTTCCAAAAACAACTATGCCCTGCCCTGTTTGCCCTCCTTTTTCTCTACTTAACATTCTATTCTTGTTATATTTTTAGTAGGTAAATAGAGGTAAAAAAGAAGAAGAAAGAGAATGTTACTATCTCTAAATCGCCACAGGGCATACAGGGCAAACCCACTATGCCCTGTATATAGACTTCTACGTTAATCCTGTAGGTTTTTATTTTGAATAGAATAGAATGTATAACAATACCCCAAGTGTGAATGAAATGAAGATACGCGCAAGAGGTCTTACCGAGAAAGTGATAGACTATCTCGTGAACGAACCCAGGTATGATATCTCAGGCGCAGAATGGTCTCTCTGGGTATCGTATCGCAAGAAATCCAAGACTATCTGCCTAACACCCACAATCACACACGAAAAGGCATTAGAGAAAATGACCGCCTTCCACCTTACCCTATTTCATTTTCTTAGGAACGAACTCTTTACTGAAGCGTGGGATTTAGACGAACTCAAATGTTTTTTGGTGAATACGTGTTTTCAAAACACGAAATCACCGCCGAAACGAATACCAGAAAAAACGATTACATTAACGCCGAGAGACGGGCATTTTGCGCCCTGCGCCCCCCTGATACCGCGCCGAGACCTGCCATAGAGGCATATTTTGCCCCCCTCTCCAAAGCAGGAATACCACTCTTACCTGCCATATTCTTTAGCGCACCCCGCACTTTTGGGTCCTTTAGCGCACCAGTTAGCGCACCAGTCGCCATTTTCCCTGCCTTAGTGAGGACAGTTCCAAGTTTGGAGAAGAATCCACCACCGACCATACGCTCAAGTTTCTCGCGAGACGCTTCAGGGGCAATAGGCGCAGAGATTACGTCCTGCTCGCTAAGAACACCACGCACAACACGAGAACTGCCCGCCTGTGTCTCAAAGAACCCAGAGTTTACAGTCATTACATACAGTTCCGGACGAACCGTGCGGTCAAACGTGTTGGTGACGTCTACGTCAAACTGGAGCGTGTATTGACCCACACACGAAGGGGCAGTCCCGCTCTGGAGGGCGATATCCTTACCGAAGCGAAGCACAAGGAAACCACCGACCAACTGGACGTTGCCACCGGGTTCTACTGAAGTTTTAGCATTCACAACGCGACCCTTACCACTCCAAGAGTTAAAGTCCATACGAAGACCATTCTCTACAGACGACTTGTAAAGTTGCGTTGTGCTGTGTGTAGAAAGCAAACCTGCGAAGTTATCAAAGTTCATACTGATACGCGAGATTGGCATATACCATTCGCCCTGCTCGTTTGACGAAATAGCAGGCAGACCAGCGACTGCGGGATATGCCGGATAACCGCCGTCTGGTTTGGCATAGATTACGAGCATATCCGGAACAACGGGGAGTGTGATTGTCTGGGAGCGAAGGGTCTGGGTCGCTCCTGGTGTAATCTGCTGAAGACCTGTCGTGACGAAACGGGGATACTCCAGGTATGGCACGATACTCTTCGGGGGGAGAGGAATATCGAGCGAAGGAGTTAGCGTGATTACGTTAAGTGTCGCGGAGTTCCAGGGATTCGCACCAAGGAATCCAACGGCAGAAATAGTGCGAGCATTCGCACCTGCGCCAACTGTAGCATTACGAAGAACACGAGCAATACGCGAAGCACCACCGAAGTTGATTATGATTTGAATGTTATTTACACCGAACATACCAACGTCATGGTCGCACTCCTCGCTGAAAATGAAGGGAGAAAGCAGAAGGGGTTCGGCACAAGAGAGACGAACCGCAATAGGATAATCTGTGTAAGCAAACCCAGTTCCTGCGTTGTTGCTAAGAACCGGAACACCACCCTCGTAAGAAACGACCGTGCCTCCAGACGTGTATGTGCCGTTTCCAATAAGAGGTTGAGAGTTGGTAGGGTCAAGGAAGATTACACCCTGGAAAGCACCATTCGGCACTTCCTCGTAGCGCGCCTCATAATAAGAAGAGATTGGGTTGTTGATAGCACCCGAACCCGTGTTGTATAGGGCATACTTATCCAACATATAAGGCGAAGTCTTCGTCAGGTTGTTCTTGTGTGTGTCCGTGAGGCGAGCGACCTCATAGAGAACGTCCGCGAGATTGATTGTTGTAGCAGTATCGTTGATAGTTGCTGTCAGGGTTGTTGCCAGAGACGAAAGTGGGTAAGGAGCAAAAGCACAATCACGCCCGAAAACGAGAACCGGGGTATTTGGTGTTGCTGCAGCACCACCAATACCGGCAACATTCACACTTGTCTGGAAATCCACACTGGCGTTCCACTCAAACGCCCGGTCTACGAACACGTTAAGAGACGGCACCTGGACGTTAAATGAAATCTGGGACTGAGTGGAAGCGATAGCACGGAAGGGCGCGTTGGTGATAGCAAGAGCGCCCTTATCAACGGCAAAAGAAGGTTCGTCCTGGACGATACGAGGGTCAAATACCGCGAGTTTCTGGATATCTGCCATAGTTCTATTCTACCACACGAAAAGAAATGAGAACCCTTTTTTTCACCTAACCCTGATAATCGCGCCTCCTAAAAAGAACCTTGACCGAGATTGACGCCTTGTTGTAAAGACGGAGTGGGACGAGGTTTCCGTCCAATCTGTTCTTCCAGAAGACCTGGATATCTATGTTCCGTATCTCTGTAGGAGAGTTCGTCATAGTCGCCAGGCGATATTCCGCTGTTGGAATGTAGGTCACCATTCCTTTGTATTGGTCTGCCCTATCCAGGGGTAGCGAGATATCAGTAATGATAGGTTGGAAAGCAGATTGAGACGAAAATGACGTCACCGTGTTCCCCACGCCATACTGGATTGGTTGTCCCGTTGCCTCGTTTTGGATTGGAAGGAGTGAAGATACGAACACAATAGAACCAACGGGAGACCACAACGATCCCGTGCTTATCCAGTTTTGGTCGGTTATCCAGTATTTAATGGAAGTCCCCGGGTCTTCGTATATATTGCGTCCCACTTTATTACGAATGATTATCTCGTAAGCGAATCCGTCTTTTCCACTTTCATTCTTGCTTGCTAAATCTCCTCCCTCGTATTTGTGGGGGAAACTATCAAAGAGACCGAACATATTGGAGTTGTAATACATACTCCAGGTTTCGTCAGTATTCGTTCCTCCACTTGTTCTATCCCTTCCACCCCACCCTGTCTGGTCTGTAAATAGTTCAAAACGTCCTGTATCGGGATTGTATTCCATTTTTGGAACTGCCGTTATTAGGTCAGGGGTCGGTCCTGCGCCTGGTTGGAGAGCATACCACGTCTGGAACTGAGTGTTCACGTTATCCCATACTGCCTGGTAGGTTTCATTTATTAATGAAACGAAATGGTCGTAATCCTGAACGTAGTAATAATCGCTTGAGAAGTCCTGGGGTTTTCCCAGGGGAGATTGTGGGGTAGGTGCTGTCGTGCTTTGAGAACGGAAGGTGATAGGAATACTTGCTGCAAATGAGTTCGTTTGCAATGTCCCAGAAATATCATACGAAACCGCAACATTCATACCAATCTGGTATATTGTCTTATTAGGGTCGCTCTGCCCTTCTTCAATCGTGGGAATAAAGAGTGGAATAGTAATGCCAGACCCATTCATTTGGAATCTCACGATTGAGAAGTAATACTTGGAACAATCCTTAATAAGTGGGGTATCGCGGGTCTCATTATAATACGCCAAAGGATTTGACCCCAATCCCTCGTCAATCTCTTTCCCGTCAACCACGTCCGCATTATAGTATACCAGGTCAGGATTGCGTGCGTCCCCGAACCTCTCTATGTTTGCCTCTCTTGTCCTTAGCATATTCTACTTTACACAAAATAAAACCCGCGTTTGTTCCGAATCTCAAAAAAACCTTCTACAGTATAGAATGACTTCTACGATTGCCCGAGACCTGGACTTTGGATTACGCCACGAGAGAGAAACCCTGGATACAATCCGGGAGTGTTTTGGGGGGGGAGTTCGTAAGCAGTCCGGGAAGTTTTCGTTGTATGATTATCATAACCCAGAAACGCGTGTTTACGTAGAACTCAAGACACGAAGAGGTGTATCTCACAATCAATACCCCGACACCGTGATTGGATACAATAAAATCGCGGACGCAGACCTATCACGTGGAGACCATTATATATTGATTAAGTTTACGGACGGGATTTATGGGTGTAAGGTGGACGAACGTCTTCAATCACTCCCACCCAGGACATTCTACCGTAACAACAGCGAAGTTAAAAATAACATTCATATTCCTATATCTTGGTTGAAACCTATTCGCGAACTTTGAGTACCCCTCCTATGATTCTTTTCACCCTATCCTTATCTGTTTCCCCCTTCCCCATTCCCTTCATATCTAACTCGCTGATTTTTCTTCTGTATTTCTCCCTTATTCTGTTTTGTTTAGATCTTCTAATAATAGGGTTTTTATCTTGCACCTTCGCGAGTTCTGCTCGTTCTTCTACATTTAATCTCGTCCTGCGACCTGCTTTTGCCGGTAAGGAACGAGGGGCAATAAACATAATCGCCGAGTTCACAAGAGACCCAAGTGTATCCAGTATCCCTCCTCCGTATAGTTTACGGAAGTTAGATAGTGAATGTCCTTTTACGCCTGAAGGTGTTAAAGCAGAAGTGATTGCCCCGAAAAACCCCTTTGCTTTAACGGGGTCTGCCGGAATAACCTTAGCATTCCTGAAATACTTACCCCCGAGATTATACAAAAAATCGGTGTCTGTGTAAATACGTTTTACACCAGAGGGTTGGTTTTTTAGGTCTGCTGTTTGGAATGCCGAGTTATAGGTTATGGCGTTCTTAAGTTGCGGATAATCTCTCTTAAGTTGCTGAACGATTGCTCCCGCGAGAGAATGACCCGATAGGTAGTATTCATATTCTTCGGGTGAGAACTGCTCCATTACCTTCTCCAATAGTGCCTTATCGGTCTTGTATCTGCGCGTTAGTTTGAGACGGTTCATTAAGAGTTGGGCGTCTGCCGACAAATCGCCGATATCCGTTGGATTCGTTCCACGAGACGCGACCAAGATTGAACGGTCGCTCTTTCGCAAGTATGCGTCAAGAGTGGGACTATCCATTATCTTCTCAAAACCTTCCCCGAGATTGTTTGGTGCGACCTTGTCGTATGCCTTATCGGCAGATTTCCAGAATAGTTTCTCTGGTGGCGCACCAGTTCCCCTTACTTCACGAATATTCTGCGGTTCTTCGTCCTTCATGGGTCTCCCTCGTTTCTTTCTCCCCTTTGTTAAACCTTTCTTTGCCTTATATTCCCTTGCTTTTATGAGACGCTTTTCCTTGCTTTCGGGAGTTTCACTCGTCTTTCGCGTGAGTGTTGCCTTTCCTGGGAGTTTCCACATAGGATACTTTTTATCTAAAATCTTCTTTACCTTTTCTGGATATCTCTGTTGAAACGCTTCTACGATATCGTCAACCTTCTTTCTCATAAGTGCCTTCTTGCTAATCGTAAATCTTCCTTCTGGGGTTAAATCTTCCAAGACCCTATTAACCTGTGTTTCTGTAAAATCGGCGATAAACTCTTTCTTTTGTGGTGGGTGAATGCGTGAACGTTGTCCCTTTTTAGGACTATCAAACATTTCTTTATCAACCCATTTCTTTAAAACCTTGGACTTTCCAGTATGGATTAGATTACGTGAAACCTCACTTGCGTCTCTTGGATTTGGAGAGACGTCCAGTCTTTTTGCCTCTCCGCGTTTGTTTCCCGAAGGGTTAAAATCTGCTCCTGCCCTCTTCTTTGCCATAATCGCACGAATAAACCCAGACGCTCTGGAACCACCTGTTAGGTCTTCAATACTTTCAGGATAATATTCTTCCATTCTAATCTTCTTTTTGATAAAAACCCCGATTACCGATTATTTCTCCCGATTAATAGAATGTCTGGTTACGCTTCAAGTTTAGAAAATATAGGTGAGGCAGATAACGTGAGACAACAACGCAAAGGTCTTCAATCTCGCCGATTAGCGAGAACAATCACTAATCGCGAACTCGCCAAGATTACCGCCGACCGCAAGTTTGTAGGTGGTGTGAGGGCGCGTGTGGAAGAGCGTGTTGTTGGTGGAGGAGGTGGTCTTCCCGACCAGAGAGCATTCAAACAAATGCGGGAAATGGGAAAAACTCTATCTGGAGGTAGTATGCGACAGAAAGTTCCTGAAGAGACAGAACCGGGGGTTATGGAAGGTGGGAGAACTCGTATGACAAAGGCGGAAATGAAAAAGAGGCAGGAGAAAGCAGTAAACCTGGGTAAAATGTATGGTAGCGAACTCAAGAAGCAAGACCCCGAAGTCCAAGAACTCGTTGGTAGCGGGTTTTTAAAAGATTTTGGGCGTGGGTTTGGACTTGGCGCGGGTGAGGAAATGGAAATGGAAATGGTGGAAGAGAAACCAACGAGAAAGCGCCGTTCCAAGAAGACCGGTGGTATGGCGACTGGTGGTATGGCGACTGGTGGTATGGCGACTGGTGGTATGGCGACTGGTGGTAAGCGGACGCGTCGCAAGGCGAGCGTCGGTGATAAGCGGAAGAAACGCGGTGCTATGATATCTCGTCTTATGAAAACCGAGGGAATGTCCCTGGGTCAGGCAAGTAAGTATATCAAGGAAAACGGGTTAATGGATTAAACTCGGGGGTTATTTAGAATATGTCGGGGCATGCTTCAAGTTTAGAAAAACTACCTATGGCAGAAGAACTACGACAGCACCGCCAAAAACTTCAATCTCGTAGATTGGTAGGGACGGGAAATAACCGACCCTTAGTAGAAATACTCGCGGACAGAGGATACGCAGGAGATAGTATGACTGGGGGGGGTTTTGATTATGATAAAGTCTGGGCAGACTTTGGCGGGTATAATGAAGTATGGCTAGAGAGCGAAGAGGGTAAGAAATGGAAAGAGAGCGAAGAGGGTAAGAAATGGGCAAGGGAATACGCGGTAAATAAAGCAAGAAAAGACGCAAATCACGCAGATACCGCAAGAAAAAACAAGGCGGAATATGAAAAGGCACAAGAACTAAATAAAAGGGATATAATAGAGAAGTATGGAAGTAAGGAAAACTACCTAAAGATATTAGAAGAACAACGGAAACAAAAACAAGAACAAAACCAAAAAGAGTTCAATCTACGCAGTAGAGAGAGAGCAAGAAAAGAAGCCCCTGTTTTGGCTGCATTTGGAGACGCAGGAATGGCAGTAGTAGATAAGGCTTTAGATTTTATACCGGTTGTCGGTCAATATGGTAAAGAAGGGATAGAGGCATTTAAGGAAAATAGAGCATATGACCCCGGTAAGGCAACCGTGGACGCGCTTATAGACGGTGCTTTTAGTTTAATCCCAGGAGGGAAAGCGGTAAAAGGAGTAGCGAAAACAGGGGCAAAAGTAGCAGTTAAACAAGCGGTAAAAAAGGGAATAAAAGACCAGATAAAAGGAGCAGTTAAAGGTGCGATTAAGGGTGTAGTTAAGAAGGGACTAAAAGAAACGGCAAAACAAACAATCAAAGACCAGGCGAAAGGAGCAGTTAAGGGGGCGCTTCATAAAGCGGTAAAGAATGCTTTTGTAGGAGAGGGCAAACGTATACGAAAGAAAAAGGCAGGGACGAATGATAAACGTAGGAAACGTGGAGCAATCATTAGTCGTCTTATGAAAACCGAAGGTATGACGTTAGGACAAGCAAGTAGATATATCAAGGAAAACGGACTAATGTATTAAAATAAAGAATGTGTATGAAAACAAACAATATCTCCTTGTAGAATGTATGCCCCGCAGACTTTTCCAAGTGCTACTTTGGGACTTCCAAAAGGATATGTAAGGTCTCCTTTGGAGACAAGACCGAGGTTCGCTACACCTATGTTTTGTGAGAATGCGTTTCACGCAGAGAGTATGCGTAGGGCAAAAGAGCAGGTCTTAAATAAGGCGAGAAGCATAGCGAACTCCCAGGAGTTATTGCGGACTTCCTTTTACCGTAATCGTATGCCTAAACCACAACCCCAGGGTTCTTTCGCTATGCCTACTAATCTTAACGGGAACACGAGTTATGGTATACCTTCTACTATGCTTGGTTCTGGTGGTGGATATCGCACACTAGCGGGGGCAGAACACGGAAGACAGCAACTCTTACGCCGGGGCGAACAACTGGAGCAAATGGCGGACGCGATTACCGAGGGTATGCCCGACCAGGCAGGACAAGTTCCACCTACGGACTTACAAATGACCGAGGATAGCGCGGAGAAGATATCTATTGAACTTTACCTTGAGGAGATTTTCACCACGTTTCTGGAAGGTGGGTTTGACGATAGTGTCCTCTCTACAGAAACTCTACAGAAACTATACCAGAACATTTTGAAACACGGCGACCAGTTTACACCTTTGGAACTTACTACGTATGTAGAGAATCTTGGAGGCGCTGTGGAGAGTATGCGCCAAATGGTTGTTGAATATGCTAATGGAGAGAGAGACGCCGACAATACACCAACGGAGGGTCAATATACAAGACTTATGCGTATTTATGAGGTGTTCCGGTCGTGGTTAGAAACCACCGATATTGAAGACCAAAAGGTTCGCAGGCGTGCTGTCAAAACAAAAGTTAAGGATTTAACTAAGTTTTTCCGCGAGGAAATCGGGGCGCAGGTTTTCCCTCGTAGAAGGATACAGATTGAAGCGGGGGAGGCAGAGGAGAGGATAGCACGGAGGTTGGGGGCACGTATGGGTAGAGCAGAAGAGGCGGGTGTTGTCCCGGTTGAAGCAGAGGCAGAAGCAGAGGCAGAAGCAGAGGAAGAAGAGGAGTTGGACGCAGGTCAACAACAGTTCGCAGACCTATTCACGAGAGACTTCCGTGAGTTGTTAGAAAACATAGAAGACCCCGCCGAAGTAGAAGAGATTATTGCCGAGGCACGTCGTCTACTCCCTGAGTTTATGGAGCGTGCGAGAGGAGAGGAAGAACGCCAGATACGGAGATTAGTAAACCAGTTGTTAGACGAACTCTTAGAGGAAGAGGAAGGGAGAGTATAGGGCAAACCTGAAATGACGTTTCCCTTCGTTTTGTAAGGGGGGGCAAAACCGACCATAGAATCCCTTCTTCGGTAAAAATCCCGTATTGTTGTTGTAAATAACTTTGCGGGGTTATTTATGCGTCCATAAGGCGTATATGGAATATTCCAATAAAAACGCAATAAGTTTTCTCTTTTGTGTAAATAATCCCATACGTAAAAAACCCAGATATCTACAGTATTATCTGGAACAGGCGTAGTATGCCTGGTCTCACGTGGAACAAACCTAAGGGTAAAGAGCAAAAGGCAAAGACTTTCCCGATTGCGATTGTCAAAGGTGATAACAAGACTTTCCACAACAAGTTCCTATATCTTGATACGAGAGAACGTATACCTCCCGGTGAGAGGAAAATGATAGAGACTGAAATCCCTTATGATTGTATGTTCTCTATTATCCCTAACCCTGATAAGGATAAGAGAGACGTATTCTATATTGCTGGTGCTTCTGGTTCTGGTAAATCTTGGATTGCCCGCCAAATCGCAAACAACTATAAGCGAATGTATCCGGATAGACCTGTTTTTGTCGTATCAAAACTCACAGAAGACGAAACCTTGGACGGAATGGAAGAACCACCCATTCGTCTTGATTATTCTAAATGGGTAGAGAATCCACCGAATATAAATCAACTCTCAAACTCCCTTATCATTTTTGACGATTATGACACGATAGAAGGTAAAGAAGGGAAGGCGGTTCAGTCTGTTATTAATGATTTGGCGATAATGGGTCGTAAGCATAGCGACGACCAAGGAAATGTGAGTATGCTTTTATTAACGCATTACTTAAGTAACTATAGTAAAACCAGACTGCTACTTAACGAAGCAACGCATTACGTAGTTTATCCACAGAATAGTTCTGCACACGCCCTCGCTTATATGTTAAAAACGTATATGGGATTGGATAAGGACGATATAAAGAAACTGAGAAAGTTGGGAAGGTGGGTATGTCTTATGAAGAACTACCCGCAAGTTTTACTATCTGCTTCTTATTGTAAGGTGCTTCACCAAGACACTGATAGCGACGAAGAACCTGGCGACGAAGAACCTGGCGACGAAGAACCTAAGAACTTACGGGTTCTAAAGTCTCCACCGAAGAAGGGGCGGGGGAGGGCAGGGGGGTGGGGGAAGTATTGAACTCTCCCTTTAGCATTTTCTTCCAGGTTTCCATTTCTTTTTGTAGTTTGAAAATAGCGTATTTGTATGCTGTCATACGAGTTCCATAAACATTCCTGATTTTATCGTCGTCCAGTTCCTCCTTTGTATACCACGCCCCATACTTCGCCTGGTCTTCCTTCAGTTGTTCTATCTTACGTTCCCAGAGTTTTACCCTGAGGCGTAAGCGTGTTTTCATATTGCGTGGTAGTTCCATTCTACCAAAGTCAAGATTATTTTCAATCGGTATGGTGTAAATACGCCATATCTAAGAGGTATATGATACCGTCGTCATATTGGGGTTTGTTTTCGTCGTCAAGTTTGTAATAACTATGAAGTGTAAAGGTATTCAAACTAGTCTTCTCAAAATCGGTTATATAGCGTGTTGTTGCTTGTTTCCAGAGTTCTTCCAGGAAGTTATCACCGAACTTTTGAATAACACCACACCCTCTTAGTGTCCTCTTCATTCGCACAATCGTTTCCCATACCCGAGGTGTATCCTCCTCTGCCTTTTCAAAACATTCATTTAGTCGTTCTTCAAGGCGTTCCGTGGGTATCCCGTCGTTAATATTTTCCTCCTCACACTCTCTCATATCGTCATAGAGTTCTTCAACGTCCATTTCAAACAAGTCCCCCGTTCCAAGTTCAAACTCCGTGTTAAGGTAGTATGCGTGTAAGAATGCCCGAATACTCTCCTGTGATAGGGTCATTATGTCCCCATATCGCTCGTTATTCCACATTACATTCCGCATTTCCTCAAGAGTATTTTTCTTGTTTTTGGCGTCCTGGGGTGTGAATTTTCCCACCATTATCAGTTTGTCCGCGGGTGAAAGGAAAGAGTTAATAAGGCGCGTCATATCAAGGGGTAGGTGTCCAAACATTTCTACTAAGGTTCTACATAATATATCACCGCTTGCCTTAGACCCCCCCAATACACGACAACATTTGCCAAAGCAAAGGGCAGGGCAAACACACCTTAGTCAAGATTATATTTCGGCATTTTCTACAAGGGCATAGATTATTTATATCTCTCGTTTTATGCGTAGAAGTGTTTTATACAGGGCATAGTGGGTTTGCCCTGTATGCCCTGTGGCGATTTAGAGATAGTAACATTCTCTTTCTTCTTCTTTTTTACCTCTATTTACCTACTAAAAATATAACAAGAATAGAATG
>Ga0222664_1000444_pt1 | contig 24382 bp, 19 predicted proteins | sample AntAcemetagen604_FD_181147 | JGI IMG/M metagenome (GOLD analysis project Ga0222664, IMG submission 181147) | Saline water microbial communities from Ace Lake, Antarctica - #604 | ecosystem: Environmental > Aquatic > Non-marine Saline and Alkaline > Saline | place: Antarctica: Ace Lake...
ACTATTACTATTACTATTACTATTACTATTACTATACTATTACTATACTATTACTATACTATTACTATACTATACTATTACAAAGTTGTACCAAATTGTACCAAATTAAATTTAATACTTGACATTCGAGGTCAGATTACATATAATTCAAACATGGCAAAAAATCTTGTAATATCACCGGAAAACCTCACAATCGCAAACGCTTACCTTGAATTCGGTGGAGCTGCGGAAGCAGCAATGTCTCTGGGAATCACACCGCGAGAGGTGACGGATACGATAGAAAAGGGTGAGATTAAAAGGTACATTGATGCTATATATCTAGACTCAGGTTATAGGAATAGATTTAAACTGGCAGAAGTCATGGATAAACTATTAGACATGAAACTAGAAGAAATGGACGAAACGGAAATGGGTTCAAAGAAGGACATTCTAGAAGTATTGGCGTTTGCACACAAAATGCGTCAAGATGAGATGAAACTCGAAACTGAAAGAATGAAAGCCGCTAACGGCCCCGCCACGACCCAGGTAAACATTGGTGATATGCCTTTTCAAGGCAAGTATGGTGAGTTGATGCAACAACTTATAGTACAAGACGAGGAATAATGTGGGAACTAATAAATAAGATAGCTGATTTCTTAATCGGACTTTTTAATCGTTACAATCCTTCAACTGAAAAATCATTTTTAGAAAAGAGAAAAAGCTTAGCTCACTCACAAGTATGGTTGCTAGATATCTTTGAGACTGATCAATCCCTTAAACTGGATACGTTTCAAGTCTTTGAAATCTGGGAGCCTATAATGGTTGAGCGTACTGAACACCCCCCTGAATTCTTTAGCGTTGATGGCGTATTTACCCGCTTGAAAGACCTAGAGGACGACTCATTCATCTCACGATCTGTAGTACGTGGCAAAACAATGTGGACAATGTCCGATGCCTACGTTGCTGATTTCGTACCACGCACAATGGACTTATATGATAGTTAGTAAACAACTGTCCCCGCCGCAGGCTGCTGTTATAGCTGCGGTTAAGGACTACTCTTACGTTACAGCCGCCTTCCCCCGTAGCGGAGGAAAAGGCTATGTAGCTCGCAAATGTGCTATGACTTACGCTAATGAACACCCTGGTGCTCAAGTGCTGGTTGTCTGCATCTCACCTCAAGAATCTTATAAACAATATAATGCTGAATCTGTAAATCGTAATCGCGATTTCTATTCCATTCTACTACATAACGGTTCTACCATTCTATTCTCTAATCATCCCTCTCCTTCAGACTTTACAATCTTTGATGACGTATATCCTAACTATGCTGATATAGATCGCGGGAAGTTCTTATTCCTTGCTACTCCTATAGTTGATATGGATGGGAAGGCTGATATATTTACTGAAATATACAATCGAGGGTTTGACGAAGCATTTCCTGAATGGATATCTATTCATTCTACCTATCTAGATTGTACTCATTGGGAGAACGGCGAAGTTGATCGTATGCGAGTAGCTATATCCGAAAAGGCGTTTAAAGAGGACTTCGAAGTAGAATGGAAGTAAGTAGAGCTGATATATCCTGGGATACTGTAGTTGAGTATCCCGCTACCGAGAGGTTCCTAAAGCTTCCTGTTAAGAAATATCTTAGCTTGCTTGGAATTGAGCCGGCCCCGCCTCAGATTGCTATTATCAACGCAATTAACTGCCCTAAGTATCGTTTCATTGTAGCTGCCATTTCTAGACGTACTGGTAAGACCTATATAGCTAATATCATAGCTCAACTGGTTGCTTTAGTACCTGGATGCAATGTACTTATAATGTCGCCTAACTACTCACTTTCTCAAATCTCATTTGAGCTGCAACGTCAGCTTATCCGTAACTTTGAGCTAGAAGTGGCACGAGACAACTCAAAAGACAAGGTTATCGAACTGACTAACGGGTCAACGGTGCGTATGGGTTCTGTAACTCAAGCTGACTCTGTTGTTGGACGTTCATACAACTTTATCTTGTTCGACGAAGCCGCACTATCTAGTATGGGTGAACAAGCTTTCAATATTAACCTTAGACCAACACTTGATGTAACTGACGCCAACGGGCGTGAGATTTCTAAGGCTATCTTCATATCAACACCTCGTGGTCGAAACAACTGGTTCGCTAAGTTCTACGAACGTGGCTTTAGCGACGACTATCCATCGTGGGTGTCAATTCATGCGACGTGGCATGATAACCCTCGGGCTTCTGAGCAAGATATCAAAGAAGCACAAATCGGTATGTCTACAAACGAGTTCCGTCAAGAATACCTTGCTGACTTTTGTGTGTTCGAGGGTCAAATCTGGAACTTTGATACGGATGAGTGCGTGAAGGACTTATCAGAAATGAGCTTCAACAACTATGAGATCATATCCGGGCTTGACGTTGGTTTCCGTGATCCTACGGCTATGGCCGTAATCGCCACGGATGGAGAATATTTTTATGTTGTTGATGAGTATCTTAACGCTGGCTCTACAACGGCTCAACAAGCACACGAAGTTAAACGCCTCGAAGATAAGTATGGTATAGATTTTATCTTCATAGACTCAGCAGCCGCGCAAACAAAATACGACTTTGCAGTTGAACATGATATTAACTGTATAAATGCTACTAAATCAAGATTGGATGGTATCGCTTTCGTAGGCAATATTATAGAATCAGGTAGACTAATAGTTGATCAGAAATGTACTCATACTTTAGAGACATTAGATCAGTATAGATGGGATGCTAATCCTAACCTTACAATCGAGAAGCCAATTCACGATGATTACTGTCACATGGCGGATGCACTCAGGTATGCTATTTATACACACCAAGCGAATGCACTGTCTTTCTAATCCAATCAAAAAATAACAGTTGACATACTATGTCTAGATTGATATAATTTTTTAAATGCGAGAATCTGAATTATTTATAAATAACGTGAAACGAACCCATCCTACAGTGCACTATATAGGAACAGCGGGTACGTCCTCAGATTCGTACGTTAACAGAATTTATCTACATGGGAAATCAGAATGGCCGAACTCAAACGTGACCTTGTTAAATATGTCCGAGATAGAGCCAAATCAGGGTACGATAAAGGCCCCATTTGTGCAATTTGCGGAACAACAGAAGTCTTGGAATTCCATCACTACTCAGGGCTAACAGAATTATTAGACCAGTGGACGAAAGGTAAGCCTATTACCACTGAAGAAGAAATATTAGCGGTAAGGGATCAATTTATTACTGAACACCATAAAGAACTATACGAGGACACTGTAACTTTATGCAAAACCCATCATCTTAAACTACATTCCATCTATGGGAAAAGACCTACATTAAATACTGCTATTAAGCAGGCTAGATGGGTAGAGAAGCAGAGAGTAAAAAATGGCATGGTTTAAGGATAAAGTTGATAAGGATATAGAGAAAGCAAACCCAAGTCAAGGGTTGATATCTATGGAAGCTGGAACTAATATTTCTAGCAAAGAGAACATCCTTAAGTACACTAGATTCTACGAAGAAATTGAAGTTGTTAACCGTGGCGTTAACATGATCGTAGATGATGTAGCAGACATTCCTTGTAGGGTGGCCTCTAAAGTACCTGAAACACGAGAAAAGCTTGCAATCACACCTTTAGCCTCAGGCGGGGTCAAAAGAGCTAGAGTTGAAGCTATACTTAATTTTGAACCAAATCCTTTTCAAGACATAAATTCATTCAAGAGAAATCTTATCATGGATTTTATACTAGAAGGCAACATATTTATCTACTGGGATGGAGCGTACATTTACCACCTTCCAGCTAAGAACATGACAGTTATCCCCGACAGGAAGAACTATATCGCAGGCTACGAATATGCTGGCCTAGATGAATACAACACCGACGAGATCATCCACATTAAAGAGAACAGTGGGCGTTCTATTTACCGAGGTGTACCAAGACTTAAAGCAGCAGCTAGAACGATGCAACTTCTAGATGACATGCGAACTTTTCAAGACACTTTCTTTAAGAATGGCGCTATCCCAGGTCTTATCATCAAAACACCTAATGTGATGAGTGAGAAGATCAAAGAACGTACTCTTAGAAACTGGGCACAGAAATACAACCCTAGAAGTGGCGGAAATCGTCCTATGATTGTAGACGGTGGCACAGAGATTACTACTCTTACTGATATAGACTTTAAGAAGATAGGATTCCAAGAGAGTATTGTTGAGAACGAAAAGATTATACTGAAAGCATTGGGCATTCCACCAATTTTAATGGACGGAGGCAACAATGCTAACATTAGACCAAATCAAAGACTATATTACTTAGAAACTATCATTCCGATTGTTAGAAAACTAAACTATGCGTTTGAGAGATTCTTTGGGTTTAAGATAGAAGAAGACGTTTCAGGTATCCCAGCCCTACAACCTGAACTAAAAGAAGCCGCAGCCTACTATTCAACATTAGTTAATGGCGGAATCTTAGCAGGTAACGAAGGACGTGTGGGCTTGGGACATGAGCCTATGGAAGACCCAGAAATGGACAAAATTAGAATACCTCAAAACATAGCAGGTAGTGCTGTAGATGCCACTCAAGGTGGCAGACCAGAAGGAGATTCACCAGATGAATAGAAAGACTACACTAGATACATTAGTCAAATTCTTCGAGGATAAAGGCAAGGTACTTACTAAAGACGAGTATGCAGCTTGCGAAGACAAACCATTAGACGTACGTATGGTTAAACGTTACTGGGGTTCTTGGAACCGCGTAATGGCTGCTTCAGCTAGAAAGATGGTAGTTGCAGATGTTGTTGTCGCAAAGAAGCCTGTAGTTAAAGTCACTTCTATGGCAAACCTTGAAGTAGACACAGACCTAGACTCGGAGTAACCTATGGATAAGATCCTAAATATTACTTCTAAGATCGTAACCAAAGAGGAAGGCTCTGATGAGCTTAAGATCGTTGGTTACGCGAGCACTTCTGATATAGATAGAGTTGGTGATGTTATACTGCCATCAGCTTGGAAAGGCGAAGGTTTAAAAGACTTCTCTTCTAACCCAATTATCTTGTTCAACCATAATTATGATAAACCTATCGGTAAAGCCACTAGCCTAGAAATAGACGTTAAGGGACTTAAGATAGGAGCTACAATCTCTAAAGCATCAGGTGCTATTTATGACCTAATTAAAGAAGGTGTTCTAGGGGCATTCAGTGTTGGCCTTAAAGTCAAGCAAGCTGAATGGAATAACAACAACGATGGTCTTGATATAACAGAAGCTGAACTTTTAGAAGTATCAGTAGTATCTGTACCAGCGAACCAAACCTCTTTATTCTCGGTTGCAAAATCTTTCGAAAACATTGAAGATTACAACAAGTGGAAAAAAGAACTAAACGTTTCTAAAGACAGTGAAGGTAAGAACCTTTTAGCTGATTTTCAGAAACAAAGCGAAGAAAGCGTAAATCTAGCCAACCAGTCATTAGCTGGTCCTATATCAGCTAGCGACACGCAACGTGGGATGAAACCCAAGGAGAAATCAATGGAATTTGATTATGAAGAATTTGCTAAGACTCTAGCTGACAATGTTGCTAAGTCTACAGCAAGCGCGGTAGCTGGTGAGCTTACTAAAAGCCAAACTGCTGCGAACGAAAAAGCTGCTGCTGAAAAAGCTGCAATTGAAGCAGAAGAAAAAGCTGTTAACGAAGCTGAGTCAGCTGAGTCTCGCGACAGAGCTGTTATCGGTGCTGCAATGTCAGGTGCGCAAAAGCTTTACGAAGACCTTGAAAAACGTCTTTTAGATAAAGAAGAAGATACTCAGAAAGTAATTGATGAGATGCGTACAACTCTAGCAGAAAAGTCTGAAGAAATCGTTAAGATGCGCGACAGCAAGCGTCATTTCGGTGGAGCAGAAAGCTCTGACTACAAAAAGCACTTTGGTGACGAAGCGGGTGAACTATTCATGCTATCTTTGGCAACAAACAAGAAACTGGAAGACACTGTCGCAGGTAAACGCTTCCTAGAAAAAGTTAACGCTTTCTCTGGTGTTGGTGTATCCTCAGCAGACTTCGAACAAGAAGTTAGCACAAACATCGAACGTGATGTTCAACTAGGGCTTGTTCTATACCCAATGTTCCGTGAAGTACAGATGAATGCTGCAAGCATGATCTTCCCAGTTCTACCAGACTCTGGATACGCAGAATTTACTGCTAACCAAACAGCTTCAGGTATTACTACTACACACGGTAACCTTGCTCAGACTGGTGACACATATGGTTCTCCATACGGTGGTATCGATCTAACAGAACGTACTGTTACAACTAAGAAACTAATCAGCCAATCTTTCCTAGGAAATGAAACTGAAGAAGATGCTATCATGCCTATTCTTCCACTGATTAGAGAGGAAATGATTCGTTCACACTCACGTGGGATTGAAAACATGATTCTAGTTGGTAACCACGCTGATGGTGCTTTCGGTACAGGTGGGGCTTCTCCAAACGGTCTTATACAGATCGCTGATGCGGATGCAGGACAAACTAACCTTGGAGCTTCTGGCTTCGCAGCTACAGATTCGGTTACAGCTCTTAACCTACTTACGATTCGTCGTGCTATGGGTAAGTATGCTGTACGTCCAGACGAACTAGTATATATCGTATCTCTAGATGTATACTACGACCTACTAGAAGATCCTGAATTCCAGGATGCTAACCTAGTTGGCAACATGGCTACTAAAATCACTGGTGAAGTTGGAAGCATCTTCGGTAGTAAAGTAGTTATCTCTCCAGAATTCGCACCTAAAGCAGCGGCTAAGTTCTGTGCAGTAGCGGTTAATACTCGCAACTACTTCATTCCACGTCTACGTGGATTTACAGTAGAGAGCGACTATGAAGTTAAAGAGCAACGTAGAGTACTTGTTGCTTCTCAAAGAATTGGTTTCACTGATATTATTGATAGTGCAACTTCTGTTTGGGGTCTTCAGTACAAACTAACTTAAAGTTAGATTTAAAGTCTCGGCGGGGCCTACTAAGACCCCGCCGGTCTTTTCACAAGGATATTTATGGTAGATTTAGTTACTACAGCGAATTACAAAACCTACAGTGGTATTACTAATACTGCTAAAGACACCGTTATAGACCAATTAGTTGCGTCTGTAAGTGTTCTTGTGAAAAGTTATTGTGGAATATCGTTTTTAGACTATGCAGCAACAGCTAAAACAGAGTACTTTAATATAGATGATGATTTTACTACTGACATCTTTCTAGATGAGATGCCTGTCCTAGTAATCACTAGCGTTAAAGAAAGAGAAACACAGAGCGTAGCTTATACAGAATTATATACAGCCGGAGCCAGTGATGGTTACGACTATATCGTACAAAAAGAACTAGGTATTATATCTAGAACTACTAGTGGTGGGTACACTAATTTTAAACAGGGAGCCAGGTCTGTAGAGGTAGTATATACAGCAGGCTATGCTGATCTCCCAGAAGATTTAAAACTAGCTATTTACGACTTAATTACTTATTACTTAAAAGATGAACACAAGCAACGCAGAAGTATTGTGAATTCTTCTATAACTAATCAAGGTACCTCTAGTGTTGATGGAAGTAGTAATTTTCCAGATCACATTACTAGAGTATTGGATTTGTACAGGTTTAATACTTAATGTCGGCTGACGGCTTAAAGCAAAATATTGGTAAGTTCATACTAGAAGAATTTGAAAAGACCAAACTAGGTAGTAATGGAAGAAAAGACCCAAAAGCTACCCGTAAAGAACTGAACCGATCTACTGGTCAAATCTTTATTATTAATGAAATAGATGTGCGACAAGAAATAGACTTTATAGCTCAAAAGCTTAAAATAGAGACTCTAGACGGTACAGAGTTTGCAGCCCTAATGAAGTCCATAGATAGAGTGTTTGAAACATCACTGAAAGCCAAGTTAACCCCTGATAGACTAGAAGATATAACAGGCCTTCTTAACTGGTTGAAGAATAAAAACTCTAATCCTAAATTACATTATTACATTATAACTAACTATAGACAGGTGCAGGACAGCAAGACTCCGAGTGGTAAGTTGAACTCAGCTTTCACCTCCTCATTAGCTTCCAAGTTTAAAAAGAAGAATCCTACAAAAGCAAGAGAGATCGCTAACGCGGTAACAGGTCTAGCTAAAAAGGGTGCAGATTTAACAGGGTTTCAACTAGGTCACGGGGAGTATGGTGGGTTAGCTGCCTCTACAGTGAATGTAGCCAAAGTAAAACAGGCGGGATTCAATAAGTTCGTAGAGGGTTCCAAGGAAAGAGAAGTATTCCAGCAAGTGATACATGAATACGAAAAGACCCTAAATCTAAATATTCGCCATAATCAGATACTTACTTCCAGCGGCAAGTTGAATAAGAATTACATAGTTGTTTTATCACTTCAGGGTGCAGAGAGCAACCAAGCAGATAACAGGTATATTGAGAGACCCGCTCTAGATTTACTGCAAAAAAGAGCCAAGGACTTCGTACTACTAAAGTCTTCGACTAAATTAGTAGATGGCATTGAGAAGGTGCTTCTATATGATCTAGCTAAAGGTTTGAAAAGTAAGACTAGGTACAAGCCTAAAAGACAGATTAGGGAAAAGAGTTCCTCCAAGCAGAAAGGTAGAGCCAAGTTTTCCCATAAGAGACAAGTATTAGCAGCAGGTGGTTTAGTTGGTAAGATAGAGAACGACTTCAATAAAGAAAACAAAGGTCAGAGTTCTACACCAGCGTTATTAAACCTATTAACAGCAAAGATATCGGGAGTAGTGCAGAAAAATATGAATGCTCCTGCACTTGAAAATAGAACTGGCCGCTTCGCCAACTCAGTAGAGATATTAGGTGTTAATAACGGCGCAATACCTATAATTAACTACACTTATCAAAAAGATCCTTATCAGGTTTTTGAACAAACACAACCTTGGGCAAATGGACAAAGAGACCCAAGAGACTTGATTGAGCGATCTATTAGAGAAATAGCTGCTGAAGGTATAGCAGGGAAGTTCTTAACTAGAAGGATATAATGACTAGAGCATATACATCAAATAGAAAGAGAGTTGTCGAAGCCTTAGTCACGCAACTGAAGACTATAGATGGTACCGGTGCATTTCTTTCTAACATAAGCGACAACGTTTACCCAACCCTACGATTTTGGGATGAAGTAGATCAGTTTCCAGAAATACATGTAACAGCGGGGTCAGAAACATTTGAATACCTTCCTGCAAATTTTAAATGGAGATTTCTCACAATTACCGTAAGAGTTTACGTGAACGATGAGAATGATCCGCAAGAAGCCCTTGCTTTACTACTACAAGATATTGAAACTGTACTAGAAAGTTCAGGCGACATTAGCTATACAGATTATGCTGGAGCTACTAAAAGTATTTCTGATCTCACGATATTAAGTGTGTCTACCGATGAAGGAGTTCTTACTCCTCTTGGAGCCGGGGAACTCGTAGCAGAAATAAGGTACTAAGTTATAGTACAAGGAGATAATAATGGCCGATAACCTATATTTTAGTAGAAATACTAAGGTATTTATCAATAGAAATAGCCTATTTTACGAAATACCTATTCTTGATGGGTACAGCTTTAGCCAAGGTCAAAATACCTCAGAAATTTCGTTAAGTGAGGCATCAGATTCAGATGGGGCTTCCAGACGTGGTAGACAGGTATTCAATGATTCATACGCACCAAGTGAGTGGTCTTTCACTACTTACATGCGACCTTTTATAGCAGCATCAGGCGGTACAGTAGGTACAGCAGGAGCAACGGACTCAACAGTAGGTGCAATACACCACGCCGTTGAAGAAGCGCTCTGGGATGCATTTGTAGACGCAGATAATGATGGAGGTGGTATCACCGCTGACGCTACAAACCTAGACGTAAACTTTTCAGAATCAAACAAAACCACTATAGGTACTTTTGATCTATACTTCATTCTTAACTGGTCCGCAGCTGGAACAGATCAGAAAGTCTATAAGATCGCAGGCGCCGTAGCAAATGAAGCCTCTATGGATTTTGACATTAATGGCATTGCCACTATTGCATGGTCTGGTATGGGTGGGCAGCTTACTGACGAAGGGAATACTCTTCCATATGACGCAGCTTACGCATCAGCTACTGACCTAATTTATGAAGGTATCTCATCTACTACTAACTATATTCGTAACAAGCTGACTACTCTAACTCTAGCTGAAAATATGACTGAGTACTCTACTGCAACTTACGATATCGTTTTAACAGGTGGTAATGTAACGATCTCTAATAATATTGACTTCTTAACTCCGGAAACCATTGGTACTGTAAACCAACCATTAGGACACGTAACGGGTACAAGATCAGTAACTGGTAACTTCACAGCTTACTTGAACTATGAGGATTCAGCAGGGGATTCTGTATCACAGCTATTTGTGGACATTGCAGAAAATCCAACAGTAATCACCAACGATTTCACCGCTACATTCACGATAGGCGGAGCTACAGCACCTAAGGTAATCATAGCATTAGCTCAGGCGCACTTAGAAATACCAACACTCAACGTTGCCGATGTAATCGGTGTGGAAGTAAATTTCCACGGTCTACCATCTACTATTAGTGGTACAGACGAAGTGACTATCCAGTACGTTGGCATAGCTCTATAAAACCAATTAGCGCCCCTTCGGGGGCCTATTCTAAATACAGGACAACAATAATGACAGAACCAGTATCTTTAAAAAATCTAATTGTACCATCTCTTGAAGTAGAAACAGAATTTCCTAGTTTAGAAGGTTTCAAAGTTAAACTAGCATTCATATCAAGAGAAAAGAAAGCTAAATTGCTAAAAGATTCGACTGAGAACACATACGTTAAACATCAGGCTGTATCGCAGCTTAATGAGAAGAAATTTGCAGAACTATATTCTAGGGAAATTGTAAAGGGATGGACTGGACTCAAATACCGCTACGTACAAGAGCTTGTGCCGACGGATATGGGCGATCTAGACTTAGATGATGAATTAGCATTCACAGAGGAAAACGCAATGGTTCTATTGACAGAATCAGAATCGTTTGAATCCTGGGTTATAGACGTAGTAGCAGACCTTGAAAATTTTACGAAAACCAAGTAGACGAAATTCGAAAGCACATAAAGAAACGTGCTGGTGGCGGTGACGCTATTGATCTATCTACTTACCTTAAAATTTGTGAAGAATTAGGTCAACAGCCAGATCCAAATAAAATGCCACTTGCTGATGGGGACTTTCCCTATGAGGTTCAAGTGGCATTTTTGTTATATAGTATGCTATCCGATAGGTGGGAAGGGATGAATGGTATCTACTTGGGGAAAGACTGGAACTCACTAGAAGTCTTATTTAATATATATGAAATACATAAAGATCGATCTATCATACTATACTTTATGAAGATCAATGAGATTCATCATATAGAAGCTGCGGAAACGAAACGCAAAGCCCGAGAAAAGCGGGAATCGAGAAAGAATGGCTAAGAATGAAATAGAAGTCAAGGTTAAAGTAGACGATAAAGGCTCTCTCAAGAAGGTCGCGGCTGACTCTAAGAAAGCTAATAAAGGACTGCAAGAAACCGACAGGACTATGAAGGGTGCTAGCAGACAATCTTCTAATAGCACTAAAAACTTTTCTAAAATGTCACAAGGCATTACGGGAGGGCTTGTACCTGCCTACGCAGTTTTAGCTGCTTCCGTATTCGCTATTAGTGCAGCCTTCGAATTCCTAAAATCTGCAGCAGACCTTCGCGTACTTCAAGAAGGTCAACTAGCTTATGCAGCTGCTACAGGTACTGCAATGTCTCTACTTGCTAAAGATATGCAGGCTGCTACTGATGGTCAGATTGCCTTTAAAGATGCTTCTCAAGGTGCTGCTATTGGTCTTGCCTCTGGTATACAACAAGATCAACTTATTGGGTTATCTAAAGCTGCGCGAGATGCTTCTTCTGTTCTTGGTAGGGATGTAACAGATTCTTTCAACCGTCTTATTCGTGGTGCTACTAAAGCCGAGCCTGAACTACTTGACGAACTAGGTATAATTCTTAGACTTGAGGATGCCAAACGTAAATATGCACAAGCTACTGGTTTACAGGCAGATAAACTTACTGCATTCCAAAGAACTCAAGCTGTTACGAATGAGATTCTCGAACAATCAGAAGAAAAATATGGGCGAATTTTAGAAATTCTAGACCCTACATCTAGTGCTATAAATAAACTAGGCGTATCTTTCAATTCACTTATTAATACAGTTAAAATAGCACTTGTCAGTGTGGCGGAACCTATAGCTACATTCCTTTCTGTGAATATACTATCAACTGTAGCTTTATTTGGATTTCTTGGTTCTTCTATTGTTAAATCAATGATTCCACCGTTAGACAAGCTAAAAGAAAACGTAGATAGCACGCACGCCAGAATGATTGAAAAGCTGGCCGACCAAGAAAACGTGCAGAGAGCCAAAGTGGCGTCTATAAAAGCCTCTCTAGATCAAGAACTAAATATACGTGCCCAACATAAAACAAAATTAGCTAGTTTAATGGCTACTCAAGGGCCCATAAACACTAAAGCTGCTCAAGGTGGGGGTGCTTTTATAACAGGACTTACCGATTCTTCTAGGGCCAAAGCCAATTTTCTCAAATCTTTAGTCTTTGCTGAAAAAGCAGTATTGAAAAGTGCGGGCGTTAAATCAGGCATATTTAAAGGCTACTCAGCACAAAATCTAGCTATTATTAGACAGATGTATAACGAAATGGATAAAGCTTCCACTAGATCAACAGTGACAGTAGCCAACAAATTCAAACTAATGACTTCTAGTATGCAGACAGGACTTTTACAGGTTAAAACTATGGCTGCCACCACATTTGCTAGCCTTAGAATGGGTGCTGCTCAAACTCTTGTAGCATTTAGTAAACTATTATACATGATCCCTTACATTGGACTCGCTTTCTTAGCCTGGGATTTAGTTAAGGGTGTTCTTTTTCCATTAAGTGAATTGGAGAAAGAGGCTGAAAAACTAACTGGTGGGTTAGAAGAACTTAATAAAATTCTTGAGGTAAGTAGGGATTTACTTAAAGAGTTCCCTAAAGCAGGTGCTGAAGGGTCAGCGTACCTAGGCAATCTCCTAGGCAATCTTAGTACTGAAAACATGTCTAAAGGTCTTAAAGCTTTTCAGGCTGATCAAGCTAACATTAAGAAGTTTCTATCTTTTGATAGTTTTTCTGATATTAATATAAGCGACTTAATATTCGGTAATGATGTTAGTGATGAATCTAAAAAGTTTCTAATAAGCATGAAAAGCATCGCATCTAATATTGAGAATGGGGGTATAGCTGCCGAAGGGTTCAAGAACGCGCTTAACAACATATACGATATAGACCCCGCTAATTTTGCTAAATTAGTAGATGCTGTCAAAGAACAGGCTGTTGCTTCTAAAGAGTTCTTGTCCTCTATGAAGGAAGCTAGTTCAGTTACTGGAAGATTCGTTGCTGAGACATTCAAAGCCAACAGATTTGACGCACCAATAAGTGCGTTAGAAAATGCTATAAAGAAAACTGAGCAGCAAGTAGCTAATCAAGTACTACTTAGTGATAGCCAAAAGAAAGCTAACACAGAAAATAAAGAACTAATGAAGGATCTGATTATTCTTAGAAAAACAGAACAAGCTATCTTAGAAGAAGGGCTAGCCCTTAAAATAGCGACAGTAGGTATCACAGACGGTATGAGTTCTAATGAAGCTGCTAACTTACAAAAATTAGTAGCAATACGTCAGAAGATGTTTGATATCAGTAAGGCTGCACAACAGCTAGATAAAGGTTTGGCGGCACAAAGAGCCGCTGAGACCAGTGGTAATGCAAACTCTATAGCAGTTCAGAAAGAGAATGTAGCCTTGTTAAGACTTAACTTAGACATTGCGTATGACCAGGAAGCGTCCCTTAGACGACAAATCACTCTAGCGTACAAGTTCGGACAAACCTTCAAGAATTCATTAGAATCTAATATAGAAAGCGGAATAGCTGCTCTTATTAAGAATACAGAAAGCAGTTTAAAAGATACTTTCTTAAATCTTGTAAAAGGAGTAGCGGAGGCCATAGCAGATACAGTAGCAAAAGAAGCTACGTCTATGATAATGGGTGGGCTTGGATTTAAGTCGGCAGAACAGAAAGCTGCTGAAGCTATGGGTATGGCCTTCGAAGTAGGTGGCGACTCAGTAGCTAGAAAGATCGTTGAAGCTTTAGGGGGTAAAACATCTGACGCTGCTTCCGCTGTTTCAGGAGGTGCCAAGAGTGTATTTAGTAAGGCTAAGACCTTCCTGTTTGGTAGAAAAGTCACTTCCGACACTAATGTAGAGAGTGGGAACGGTGTGGATGTACACGAGTCAGAAGGTACAAAAAGTGCTAGTGCAGGCGGTATTTTCTCACCTGTTATAAATACATTCAAGTCCCTATTTGATAAAGATGGAACTTTCTTAGCTAGCTTTGGTGGTTTATTTAAAGGCTTGGGTGGAATGTTATCCAATGTCTTTGGTAGCCTCTTCGGTGGCAGCGGTAAATTAGCTTCTACCATTGCAGGGGCTCTATTCGCCAACGGCGGGGTCGCAAGTGGCGGCTTTAAAGCCTTCGCAAACGGGGGTACTGTATCTAAACCTACAATGGGTCTAGTTGGTGAAGGCAAATATAATGAAGCTATTGTACCACTACCAGATGGTAAGTCTATTCCAGTTATTGGTGCTGGCGGTAATAACATGGTAAACGTAGTAGTAAACGTATCTGATTCAGAAGCGTCGACAACAACTACAGGTGATGATGGTGCAGGTATGAAACAGCTTGGCTCAATGCTAGGTAATCTAGTTAAACAAGAGATTGTTAATCAATCCAGACCTGGCGGTTTACTAAGGAGATAATTATGGCTTTCGGATTCAATGATGGAGCTACAGATTTTATTCATGATAGAGGCTTTAATTACTCAAATGCCCCCAAAGTGCTATTAGCAACTTTCGGGGATGGGTATGAGCAACGACTACCAGACGGAATCAATAATAAGAAGAGAATATTCAATGTTAGCTATAAAAACAGAGTAAAGTCAGAAGCAGAAGATATTGTAGACTTCTTTGAACTTAAAGGTGCTGTAACGGCATTCACATTTAGATACGACAAGGGGGACGGCGCTGAGACTGAAGTAAATGTTAAGTGTCCGTCTTGGAACTGGGCAGCCAACCATGACCCATATCACACAATAACAGCAACTTTTGAAGAGGTGTTTCAACCATAATGAGTACTGACCTAATAGTAACAGACCTACAGAAACAGGATATGGGAACCGATGGGAACCTTATACAACTGTTCGAAATCCAGATAAGCGATACAGCCTGGGTTTACTTATGTAATGAATATGCAGTACCTTCTGCGGGGACTAAAGTAACTTTCCGTAATAAGACTACTCCTGCTAATACAAATACATATCAGGTTATACCTATTGATATTGAAGGGATTGAGTCAAGTTCAGAAGGCCCTTTAGCTAGACCTAGTCTAACAATAGCCAATGTGTATCGTACTCTAGACAACAGTTCTTTTGAGGGTGCCATATATGTAGCTAATGGAAACATTAAGTTAACCTTCGAAGACCTACTAGGCAAAAAGGTCATAAGAAGAACTACACTTAGAAAGTATTTAAAAGACGGTTCCGGAGACTCAAACCCTCCTGTAGAGTACCCATCTGATGTGTTCTTTATGGATAGGGTAACTGAGGAGTCCAGCCAGAACGTTAGTTTTGAACTAGTATCTGCATTCGACTTAGAAGGTGTAACATTACCTAGGCGTACTATTAGTGCTAACGCTTGTTCGTGGGCTTATCAAGGAGCAGGAACTCATTTATATGAATGGGAAAAGAAAGGTGGTTGTACTTGGGGTAATGAGAGTGCTATATACATAGACGGAGTTCGTCACAATGTATATGTAAACAAAGAGGATGAATACGTCGTACCATCTTATCTTACTTTCACAACCTTTTCTACTTCAGCGACAGCAAACGGATATTATAAAACAGTAGGAACATCTTCAGTCAAGAGAATAGGCGCTGATGGTAGTATAGCAGTAACGGCAGCCGCAAATGATTACTGGTTATGTAGAGTGGCTACTAGTACAACCCCTTCTGATACTAGTGCAGATTGGTATCGAGTTAGATTATATACTCCTTACACCACAGATATGGTTTTAAATGTATATACAGATTCAGACTTTAACTCATACGCTTTGTATGCTAGTTCTGAAACTATAAAAGGGGTCAGCACTACTGTACACAAGTTATGGAAGGCTAGCTTTAAAAGTCAAGAGACTACTGTACATGTAACGGCACCTGGGTATAATTCTTATTGGGCTAAAGGGGATTTATGTGGTAAGACACTAACTTCTTGTTCACTTAGATTCGGAGTAGCTGTATCAGGAGTTATAACTTCAACTTCCTTTAGTGCCGCTTCCGACATAGTAACTAGTGTAGCTCATGGAGTAGTTACAGGCCAGCCTATAACATATAGTTCTTCATCTACAGCGGGCGTCATTGGTGGAATTGGTGGACTTACTACAGGACAGACTTACTATGTTATTAAGATTACAAACGATACTTTTGAACTAGCAACAACACCAGCTAATGCTGCTGCAGGCACAAATGTAGACTTAACTGGTGAAGGAACAGGTACCCACAGATTTAGTATAAGTAAGGTTACAGCAGTAGCAAATGCTACTGCCATTAAACCTTATGGGGCATTCCCAACAGCAAGGAACTTCTAATGTTAGATGAATTATTTGAGTATATGAAAACACAGGCTCCTAGAGAGGGCTGTGCTATAGTAATTGGTGACAAGTGGTTCCCTATTGAGAATATGTCATTAGAAGATGATGGGTTCGAAATGAATTCTGCTGATTATATACGACATGTGATAAATGGTGGTGAGCCTACAGCTATAGTTCATAGCCACGTGAATCAAGAAAATTTTGAGCTTAGTCCACATGACAAGTCTGCTAGTGAAGCATTAGCTATTCCTTACTGGGTAGTTGAAGTCCCTAGTGGGAAATGGATAAAATATAATGAATAGAAAAATATATCTATTAGGAGAGCTAGGTAATCGTTTTGGTTCTGAATGGAATGTAGGCGTAGATAATGTTGTAGACATTTTTAAACTTATAAACTGTCAAACGCCTGATTTTAAAGCTTTTCTTATACAGTGTGGTGAGGCGGGACTAGATCTATCTATATTAGTTGGTGACGAAATCATTGACGATCCTATTGAATTAGGCAACACCAGCGTAGAAGATGTGTATATATCCTTAATACCTACAGGTTCTGGAAAAGGGTGGGGGAAAATCCTCCTTGCTATTATAATTACAGTCTTTGCCTTCGTAGTTCTAGGCCCTGGTGGTACATTAGCTACTGGGGAGGCATTTGGTGCTAGTACAGCTGCTGTAGTTTCAGGTCTGCAGACTGCTGCTTTTGGCATAGCAGCTAACTTAGCTATAGGTGGTGTGACTCAATTATTATCTAAAACTCCAGACGCTGATAAAGCAGAAAAATCAGGTAATTTCTTTACTGGACCTCAAAATAGTGTCAAACAAGGATTACCAGTACCTCTACTATATGGACAATTATTAGTAGGTGGTGCACCAATAAGTTTTGATCTAAGGGCTGGAAAAACTCCTTCCACGTCGTCCCCAATCCCATTCTATCCAGGTGATCTAACAGTATCTGGTGGTGGGCTGGTAGACGCGACTTCAGAGGAAGTTGTTATATCAAATGTTCACAATCCAGAAGGATCTAGCGGGACGATTATTGAATCGGACCTAGTTATAAGAGAGTATCAATAATGGCTATAGAATACGATTTTAGTGGCTTATCTGGTGGATTTGGTGGTCGACCTTCCAATTCTAACGATACCAATATGTATAAAGATCAGACAGTTACTATTGTAGACCTTATCTCCGAAGGTGAGATTGAAGGTCTAGTAGACGGTGCCTCATCTGTATACTTGGATGGTACTCCATTAATAAACTCTACAGATTATTCAACTGTAAAATCTGTAAGAACCTATGGTTCTATTACAGCGGGTGACGCAACATTAACAGTTGCGGCCTCAGCGGGGTTTGATTCTACTATTACGGACGTAGGTAGACGAATTGTTGTTGTGGGTGCTGGCAGAGGTATATCCAGCACTATATCGGCAGCAGCGGGGACTACTACTATTTATGATTCTGCAGGCGGTTTTACTGCTGCTGACATATCTATAGGAGGAGCAGGTTCCGGAACTACGTTTAGAATACCTGGTGGTGGCGTAAATGGTTCTGAGTGGGTAGGTAGAATTATTGCTATAGTTAGTGCAAATTCCGCTACTATTTCTAGACCTATTGCTACAGAAGTAACTTCTGGGTCATTACTTTCTGACTTAGTAACTACCGTTGCTTCTATTACTAATACTGCATCAATAGAGCTTGCGGCCGTTGCCGTTGCTTCAGCAACTAATACCAACGTTTTAGTCTACCCAAAATATCAAGCAACTACTAGTGCTAATAACTATAATTTTGAGAACGTAGGTTATGAAATCTCTACGGGTACTCTATCTCAACCAGTTAATAAACTTCTTACACAGAGCAACTCTACTTCATACGCTTTTAATGATGAACTTAAGCAGCATACTGACTTTCAATCTGGAACGGGTTCTTCTGTAATTAAGACGGCATCATCTACACTTGGACTTAGTAATGCAGAAGAAGCTGACTTTATTCGCATGACTATTGTGGTTCCTTCCATGATTAAAGTTAGTCAAAACTCTGGTAGAGAATATTCAACCAGAGCTGAACTACAAATATTCGTACAGTATAAAAGAGATGGTTCTTGGTACCCTTCTATTACAGATGATACTGTACCTTATTATGGGCCATCTACAAACCAAGCTAATGGTCGGGGAGCCTCTCTATTCAATGGTGGTGCTAACACTGATAGTAATGGTGGTATGATAGTTGCAAAAACCAAAACCAAATTTATTAGGGACTTCTTCATTAACCTAGAACCCCTAAAGCCTTTTGATGATTTCAGAGTTGTACTTAAACGTGTTACTATTGATGAAGAAACTATAGATCATTACGTAGGACAGCATCAAACATATCTCCAAAGTATCACTGTAGGAGTGGTAGATAAATTATCAATGCCTCATACCGCATTAGCTGGTATATCTGTTAATTCTTCTGAATTCAACAAAGTACCTACTCGAAGCTACGAAGCTAAGGGTATTAAAATGCAGGTGCCTACAAACTACTTTCCGGCTACCAGAGCATATACCAGAAACGTTACAACTGGCGCGCAAGAAAGCACGTATCAAGCATGGGACGGTAAATTCAGGGGCGATCTTACTGACACTACATGGAGAGATACCCCTTCTAATATAAACTATAATAAAGTTTATTGTAATAACCCTGCTTGGATATTTTACGATCTACTAATCAACAACAGATATGGTGTGGGAGAATTCGTAGATGCAACTTTAGTAGACAAATTTCAGCTTTTCCAAATTGCTAGGTATTGTGATGAATTAGTACCTGATGGTAATGGCGGAACAGAGCCTAGATTTACATGTAACGTTTACATAAAAGAGAAACAAGAAGCTATAGAACTACTATCTAATTTAGCTAGTATTTTCCGCTCGCTTAATCTCTGGGTACAAGGTAAAGCAACCTTAGTACAGGATCGGCCTAAAGAACCCGTATATACTTTTAACAAAGCTAATATAATGGGTGGTCAATTTATGTACCAATCTTCAGGAAACAGACTTAGAAGTAATCAAATAAATGTTACTTGGAACAACCCAGATAAGTTATACCAACAACAAATAGAGACTGTAGAAGATACGGAATCTATATTAGAGCACGGTCGAATTATAACTCAAGACGTTGTGGCTTTAGGGTGTACGAGTCAGGGACAGGCTAATAGACTTGGTCGCTGGATGTATCTTACTGAGAAACTAGAGAGTAGTGTTATTAGTTTTAAGACTGCAATGAACGCTTCTTTCGTAGTTCCTGGTGATATCATATACATTCAAGACTACGATAGAACTGGATATACACAAAGTGGTCGTATAAGTGCAACTGGTACATTAGATACTAATACTATTCCATTAGACAGAAGCGTTAGTTTAGGTACTAGTTCATATAATTTGCACTTGATATTCCCTACGGGTGGGGCCTACTTGTCTGAGGATAGTGCTACATTTACTACTTCAGGTACCGTACAACTAGCTACGAGTGCACTTACTGGAACAAGCACTTCATTCATTAGTCAACTACGAGTTGGCCGTCCTATAGTAATTAATGGCACTTCTTACGTAGTGGACACTATAGCTTCTGATACCGCTGCTACCGTAGTAACTACAGGTACTGAAGCGGCGTTATCAACAGCTACTATCATACTGGAGAAGGGTGACTTACTAGAATCGGTTGATGTAGACGGAACAATAACTTCCATAACTACAGCTACTCTGGCTTCTAATATTATTGATTCTTCTAATAATAAGGTTGATTCTTACTGGACTGAATTCAGTAGGGTTGAGACTCGTGGTGTTACTTCAACTGGAACAGTATCTAGCTTAGAAGTTAGTGCTCCTTTCAGTGGTACACCTAATTCTGAAGTGACTTGGGCTATCTCAAGAGTTGATAACATTAATACTGCTGAAATAACTAGAAAGTACCGTGTTATAACAATGGTTGAAGAAGGCCCTAATGAGTTTGCTATTTCAGCTAACGAATACTTTGGTGACAAATTTGATGCTATTGACAAGGGCTACTCTCTATACCAGAGAACATATGAAGCATTCCCTAATTACAGTGATACCGTTCCGGTTCCTCGTAATTTACTACTATCTTTCGACTCAGGTGGTGGTAACACAGGCTTAATTGAAGGGGCCGCTAACGGCTCTAAAGCTAATGTGACTTGGGAACAACCACTTGGTACAGGTGTAGAAACTGTATACCCTTACCTATTTGGATACCACGTTAGACACAACATGAATGAAGATAGAGAGTTCAACTCTTTTTCTTCTGTATCGTCAGAAACACCAACATTTACAATAGAAAACCTTATACCAGGTGACTACAAAATTCAGGTAAGATCTGTAAGCAATATTGGTCAGGTGTCTAAGTGGGTAAATGCAAATGCAACCTTCAATGTAATTGATCAAAGAAATGACGTATTCGTAACCGAGAACGTTAATGGTCTTAGCAAAGGTGGTAGTGTTGATACTACTTTCGACCTTGTAGCCGATACAGGTATACTTACTGTTGGGGCAGCAGCCTTCTCAGTCACGGGGCCAAAGGGCGCGATATATGATGTAACCAGTTCCCCTACTACATTCGATTTTTCCGGTTTATCTACTGGGGAATCTGGCTACCTAGCATTTGATGCTTCTACTGGTCAGTTCGTGGTTGCTGAATTATATACTGATGCTGTTGTTACAAATAATAGTGCTGCTACTTCTAATTTCCAATACTGGCAGACAATTAACGCTGCTAATAAAGGTCTTTCGGTATTAGCAGCTACAGCTACTTATACAGCTACTGAAACTATAAATAGTGTAGTATATCCTGCTTGGAGTGATACTATCCCAACTTCTGCTGATCTATCTGCTAGTCTTAGTGCTGGCGATTTGGTTAAGTTTGGTACTAGTACTGAATATTCAGAATCAGCAGATGACTGGTACGGCTTCGTAAAATCAGTTAGTGCTACAGCTATAACTACGAGAACCCCAGTTAACAGAAGTTTCTCTACGGATAGAATTTACCAAATGGCATGGAAGCCAGACCTATCTCTTGACTTTGTAGTTCTGAAGGTTCTTAATACCGCAGGTGTATTCTCTTTAAGCACATTCTCAGCTAACAGAGGTGAGAAGATTACTTGGACTGCTATTGTCGATGATGATGGTACTAAAGAACGAGTAGAAGGTAATACAGACCTACAAGGCGAAGATGGCGTTACTTTCTTACTAGAAGATGGTAGCGTTATGCTAGAACAGACTAAATCTGATCTAGCAGTAATTCAAGGACAATTAGTCACAGATTTAGCAACAACCCTTAGTTCTGTAACTACGGTTGAGAGCCTAATAGGTGAAATAACTCAGTCAGTAGGAGATGTTTATGTTAGCGCCTCTGCTCCAGTACCGGGGGTTGGTTACCCTGACCCTATTCCTACTTTCTCTAGATGGTACGAAAGCCCACAAAATACTCCATACTATTGGGATGGTGCGGCTTGGCAGAGTCTTGAAGACAGTAGATTTGCTGATTTTGATGGTGAAATAACCGTACTTCAGTCTACGTCAGCAGGTCTAGCTACCGATGTAGTAGCCAACGCTACCGCAATTGATACATTAGAAACTCTAATTACAACGGGTGAAACAGTATCTGCTGTAGCTGCCCGAGTAACACAACTAGAATCCAGCATATCTTTTGTAGAGGACGAAGCTGACTTAGCTCTAACTCTAGAAGATGATGCTACCTTAGAACTGGAAACAGCAGACAGTGTCGCACAAGCTACACAAACCCTGGAAACTAGAGTCGAAGTATCAGAGGGTGATATACTTGTTCAGTCTACTTTACTTACTGAATTAAGGTCTGATCTTACGACTGCTGAAGGTACTATTGCTACCTCGTCTACGGCTACTTCAGCTCTGACTACTAGAATAACTGATAATGAAGATGGTATAGTGGTTCTAGCTGCGGACATAACTCAATTAGAATCTGATTTAGCTACCACAGACGGTAGTGTTACAGCTAATGCTACGGCTACAAGTGCTCTTACTACAAGAGTAACGTCTGCTGAAGGCACTATAACTACCCAGTCTAGTGACATTACTAGTTTGACCTCTGATCTAGTTACTGCTAATACTGCTATTACGGCAGGGGCTACTGCAGCAACAGCACTTACTACACGAGTAACAGCCACTGAAGGTTCAATAACTACATCAGCAACTGATATTACTAATCTAGAATCTACAGTTAACAATGGTACTACTGGTGTAGCAGCTACTTCTACAGCCCTTGGAGGGCTAACAACTAGAGTAACAACTGCTGAAGGTACAATATCTACATCAGCAACTGATATTACTAATCTGGAATCTACAGTTAACAATGGTACTACTGGTGTAGCAGCTACTTCTACAGCCCTTGGAGGGCTAACAACTAGAGTAACAACTGCTGAAGGTACAATATCTACATCAGCAACTGATATTACTAATCTAGAATCTACAGTTAACAATGGTACTACTGGTGTAGCAGCTACTTCTACAGCCCTTGGAGGGCTAACAACTAGAGTAACAACTGCTGAAGGTACAATATCTACATCAGCAACTGATATTACTAATCTAGAATCTACAGTTAACAATGGTACTACTGGTGTAGCAGCAACAGCAACAGCACTATCTGGAGTAACAACTAGAGTGGGCGTTACTGAAGGAGTAGCTACAACAGCCGCTTCAGATATATCTGCACTTACTACTACAGTAGGTGAAAATACCACTACTATTGGTACACAAGCTACTAGTATTAACGGGATCGAGGCTCAATACTCTGTTACTGCTGATGTAAATGGTAGGTTAACAGGATTCAAGCTTATAAGCTCTCCTTCTACCAGCGAATTTATAATAGTAGCTGATACCTTTAAGATCATAGACCCGGCTGATACTTCTGCCGGTGCTCAAGTAACGCCTTTTGAATATTCAGACGGTGTTCTTTCTATGAATGGTAATGTTAATATAGGTGGCGATCTTATTGTAAACGGTACTATAGCAGCAGCTCAAATGGCTGCTGACTCTATTACTACAGGCTCTATTCAAACGGGTGCTGTAACCAATGGCGAAATTGGTACTGGTGCTGTAAATACTAATGAAATTCTATCTGACGCGACAGCAGTTCTAGTCACAGATTATATTGATAGCTCCACTACTAGTGATGCAAATATAATCTGTGCTGAAGTACCTATAACTTCTACAGGTAGTAAATTGTACATAACTTTCGGTTTCAGTTATGGTTTGGTAAAAATAGATCTATCTGGTAGTACGGGTCTAATGCTCTACCAAATTGTTTTAGATAATGCTGTATCAGGACCTGTGTTATTTTCTGGATACACTCCTTCAGTAGGTCAAACTACAGCCTTAGGGAATGTATACCATGGAATTGAAGTAACACTGCCGGCGGCATCTTATACTATATATCTGATAGCTTATCCTGCAACTACAAGTAGCGGAGTAGCCACAACAGTTTCACAAAGAACTCTAGGGGTTATGGAGGTAAAACGATAATGCATTTTTTAGTATTTAATACAGTAACTGGAGCTATAGTACGTAGTGGCAACTGCCAAGAGGAA
>Ga0222664_1000447_pt1 | contig 24218 bp, 25 predicted proteins | sample AntAcemetagen604_FD_181147 | JGI IMG/M metagenome (GOLD analysis project Ga0222664, IMG submission 181147) | Saline water microbial communities from Ace Lake, Antarctica - #604 | ecosystem: Environmental > Aquatic > Non-marine Saline and Alkaline > Saline | place: Antarctica: Ace Lake...
AACAGCAGAAAGTGCTTTAGACTTAATCAATGTTGTTCCAAACCCATACTATGCATATTCTCAGTATGAAATAGATAAATTGGACAACAGAATTAGAATTACCAACTTACCAGAAAGGTGCGACATTAACATCTACACAGTAAGTGGAACTTTGGTTAGAACATATTTAAAAGATGATGCTTCAACATCATTCATCGATTGGGATTTAAAAAACTCTTTCAAAACACCCATCTCTTCTGGAATTTATATTATTCATGTAGATGTTCCAGATGTTGGAGAAAGAATTGTTAAATGGTTCGGGATGATGAGACCGGTAGACCTTGATGCATTTTAAGATGGATTTATTAAAAAAGAAAGCTAGAAATATGCAAGTAAAGAATATAGCCTTAATTTTTCTAATTCTATTAGGAGGAATAACTGTTAAAGCAGGTAATAAAAATAGAATTGGTCAAGCAGGTGCCCAAGAATTATTAATAAATCCTTGGACACGAAGTTCAGGTCTCGCTAGTTCAAACTCTGCTTCGGTTGTTGGTTTGGAAGCTGTAAGACTTAATGTGTCTGGTCTAGCTTTTACCAATAAAACCGAGGTAATGTTTTCGAGAAAAACTTGGGTCGGTGGATCAACATCAGATATCAGTATCAATGCCTTCGGGTTTTCGCAAAAAGTTGGTTCTTCAGGAGTTATGGGTATAAGTATTATGTCGATGGGGTTTGGGGATATTCAAATAACAACGGTAGACCAACCTGAAGGAGGAATTGGAACTTTTGCGCCTCAGTTTATCAACTTAGGTTTGTCGTTTGCAAAAGAATTCTCAAATAGTATTTATGGTGGATTAACTGTAAGGTCAATTACACAATCATTGGCAAATACTTCAGCTTCGGGAGTAGCATTTGATGCTGGTATAAGATATGTAACAGGACCTAGAGACAATTTAAAGTTTGGAATTGCTTTAAGAAACATTGGCCCAAAAATGAAATATGAAGGGGATGGTTTTTCTACAACAACAAACTTAAATGGTAACCAATTTACTTTAGCGCAAAGAACAGAAGCTTTTGAATTACCTTCAATTTTAAATATGGGATTAACCTATGACTATTATATAGGTGACAGAACAGACTCTACAGGTAAAGAAATTAAAGCAGACCATCGAATTTCAGGTTCAGGAACATTTACCTCAAACTCTTTCGGAAAAGACATTTTACGTGTTGGTTTAGAATACGCCTTTAGAGAATTAATTATGGTAAGAGGTGGTTTTGCATACGAAGATGGCATATTGGACAATACAATAAGCTCTACTGCTTTTGCAGGACCTTCTTTCGGCGCAACGCTTCAAGCTCCATTAAATAAAAATGGAAGTGTTTTCTGTATTGATTATTCATTTGAGCCAGGAAACCCTTTCCAAAGCCATGGGATTTCAGTTAGAATAAATCTATAAATTTTTCATATTATTGTATTAGGAAACGGAACTCCAAAAGGGGTTCTGTTTTTTTTGTTATAAACTCAACTGTTTTATGGGAAAATTATCATACTACACACAAGAAGGATTAGATAAATTAAAAACTAAGTTAAGACACTTAGAAACCGTTGAAAGACCTTCAATTTCAAAACAAATTGGCGAAGCTAGAGATAAAGGTGACTTAAGTGAAAATGCAGAATATGATGCTGCAAAAGAAGCACAAGGTTTGCTTGAGATGGAAATATCAAAACTCAAGGATGTTCTAAATAATGCAAGACTTGTTGACGCCTCACAATTAGATGATTCAAAAGCCTTGATTTTATCTTTAGTGAAAATAAAAAACAAGAAAAATGGTATGGAAATGAAATATCGTCTTGTTGCCGAAAATGAAGCAGATTTAAAAGAAGGAAAGATTAGTGTAGAATCTCCAATTGGAAAAGGTCTTTTAGGAAAAACAATTGGTGACATTGCGCATGTTCAAACACCTGGCGGGTTAATTGAATTTGAAATTATAGAAATTTCAAGATAGTGGCATCAATTTTTTCCAAAATAATAAAAGGAGAAATTCCATCTCATAAAATTGGGGAAACCAAAAATTGCGTTGCATTTTTAGATGTATTTCCTCTTGCTAAAGGTCATACGCTAATTGTTCCGAAAAAAGAAATTGACTACATTTTTGATTTAGATGATGATTTACTTACTGAGTTAAATCTATTTTCAAAAAAAATTGCAAAGGCCTTGAAAAAGACTATTAACTGCAAAAGAATTGGAACTGCAGTAATAGGTTTAGAAGTTCCTCACGCCCACTTACACTTAATTCCTATAAATTCAGTTGAGGATATTAATTTTTCAAGACCAAAACTTAAGATTTCACAGGAGGAAATGGAACACATTGCCAAAGAAATAAAAAGTAACCTATAATTACTTTGCTCTTTTGGGGTTTTGTTTAACAAATGCGCCCCACCCCGTATAAGATTTCTCGAGAGTAATTGTTCCTTTTTGATAATAATGACACAATGCAACCGCCAAGCCATCTGTAGCATCTAAATGTTGGGGGTCTTCTTTATATTTAAAAATACTTTTTAGCATTGCTGCAACCTGTTCTTTTGATGCCGCACCGCTTCCTGTAATCGATTGTTTGATTTTTCTTGGTGAATATTCTACTATAGGTACTTCGAGGGATAAGCCAGCTGCCATAGCAACACCTTGTGCCCTGCCCAGTTTAAGCATAGATTGAACATTCTTCCCAAAAAATGGAGCTTCTAAAGCCATTTCATCTGGCTTGTATTCTTTAATAATACTAGAAACCCGCTCAAATATTCTTTTCAACTTTAATGCATGATTTTCATATTTGGCTAAATGAATTACCCCCATGGAAATTAAACTAGGTTTATTTGAAACAACCTTAATAATTCCGTAACCCATTAAATTTGTTCCAGGGTCTATTCCTAATATGATTGATTCTTGAGGCAAAAAGTTAGTTTTGATGCGATGATACAAATCAAAGGTAAACATTGGAATTCCTTAAAAAAATATTCGCCTATATTAAAACTAATCGTAGCTATTTGTATCCTAGCTCTTACTTTTCGAATATTACTAGGTCAAGAGCAAGAAATTCAGGATTTAAAAAATTCTTTAAATAATTTAAAAGCAAACAACATCAAAAAATTAGCATTACTTTTTGTTGTTTTTTTAATGCCTGTGAATTGGCTTTTAGAAACCAAAAGATGGCACTTTGCTCTAAAACGAGTAAAAAGTATATCATTTGGTAAGGCATTTATGGGAACAATTTGCGGGGCCAGTATCGGAATAATAATGCCAAATAGAACAGGGCAGTTTATTGGCAGAATTATGTTTTTACCTTTTGGCTATAGAATAAAAGGAATAATAGCCTCAATTTTTGCAGGATTGGCTCAACTCTCTATTACTATAATTGCAGGAGCCTCAGCCCTATCTATAGTTTCATATCTTTATTTTGATTTTGATTTTAAATATTACTTGATAGGTTTTAACCTTTTAATCATACTATTTTTTGCTTTTCTCTTTTTAAAAATAGACCTTTTCGCCAACCTTAAAGCAAAAAATTTAAAGATTAAGAAATTTTTAAAAATTCTAAAAATCTTAAAACTTTATAATAAAAGAGACAAACTTATTATTACCATTTTGAGTGTTTTGAGGTATTCAGTATTTTTAATTCAATTTGCAATTTTAATATGGGTTTTTTCCAATAGTTTCAATTTCAAAACAATTCTTTTTGCGCCATTGAGCTTTTACTTTAATACAATAATCCCATCCTTTACTTTTGGAGAACTTGGAATGCGGGAAATAATCAATCTTCAAATTAGTAATGCCTATTTAAACATGAATACTACAGCAGTTTTTGCAGGCTTATTACTTTGGATCATTAATGTGTTTATTCCTTCAATTTTTGGTGTATTTTTCATTTTTAGAGCCAAACTATTTCCAAAGTGATTAGCTTCATATTACTAGCTTTTATTTTCCCATACCTATTCCTAATAATTAGGCAAAATCAATTCTTAGGAAACGTGAAGTTTAATGAATTGAATCACAAACTAAAGCCGCTAAATAAGTTTAGTATCATCATACCCACTACCAATGAAATATTTGAGCTTGAATTATTAATAGAATCGCTTGAAAATCAATTTTACCCTAAAGAGTTTTTCGAAATTTTGATTTTTGTTGATGGAAACTCAAAGCTTAAAGAAACTTTTGACAAAAAATTTAAGGAACATGAAGTTTTAAAAATTCTTGGCTCAGATTCTCAATTAGGCAAAAAAAAGGCGTTATCAATTTTAATAGAGGCGTCAAAGTTCAACAACATTATTCAGCTTGATGCTGATGCTACAATTGGAGGTGAATTCATCCTTGGATATGACCAAATTTTTAGGCAAAACTTACCCGACTGTATTGTTGGTCCTGTTAAACCAATTATCGAAGAAATAGATAATTTTTCATCAAAATTTTTCGCTTTAGATTTTATGAGTTTGCAATCTATTCAAGTAGCAAACTGTTTAAAAAATAAAGCCAACCTAGCCAATGGTACAAATCTATTTTTTACCAAAATTGCATACAATGAAGTTAAGAAAAACCTTGATGCTTTTGATTCACCTTCAGGTGATGACACATTTTTAGTGCAACTTTTAAAAAAGAATAACAAAAAAATAGTTTGGGGAGATTTAAAAGAAATATTAGTAATGACTCCCCTACCTCAATCTTGGCAAAGTTTTATTGAACAGCGAATTAGATGGGGTTCAAAAACTAAATTATACGTAGATAATTCTCTTAAAACCTTAGCAATAGCAACAATTTTAGCAAGTTTGGCTTTAATTGCAAGTTTAGTTCTTACAGTTTTTGGAAAAATACTTTTAGTACAATTGGCCTTTCTGTTTTTTGTAAAAGGAATAATTGATTTTATTTATATCAAAAAATTATTGAACCTTTATCAATTAAACTTTTTACAAAGTCACTTTGTTGCTTCAACATTAATCTATCCGTTTTACCTTGTTTTTGCAGCTTATAAAGCTAATTTTGGAAGTTACCAATGGAAAAATATTACTTACGCACCAAATAAAAAATCATGAATAAATTCTTATTATTTATCTTCAGTTTATCCTTAGTTTTTAATGGGTTTTCACAAGATGAAAAATCACCATTTAACAGCGGAACCTTTTCTGCTCTTTCTTTTAGAAATGTTGGTCCCGCTTTAACATCTGGCAGGGTAGCAGATTTGGCTGTTCATCCAACAAACCCAAGTACTTATTATGTTGCTGCAGCCTCTGGCGGGGTTTGGAAAACAACAAATGCAGGCACAACTTACAATCCCATTTTTGATGGAGAAGGCTCCTACTCTATCGGTTGCGTTCAACTTGACCCTCATAATCCCAATTCGGTTTGGGTTGGTACTGGAGAAAACAACAACCAAAGAAGCGTTGCTTACGGAGATGGTTTGTATAAATCTGATGATGCAGGTAAAACTTGGAAAAAAATTGGGTTAGAAAACTCAGAGCATATTGGCATGATAACTTTCGACCCTAAAACACCCGGAAAAGTCTTTGTTGCTGCTTATGGTCCGCTTTGGGGCGATGGTGGAGATAGAGGCATTTATCTTTCGATAGATTATGGAAAAACATGGGAAAAAGTTTTAGAGGTTAGTAAATACACAGGCTTTAACGAAGTGCATATTCATCCTGAAAATCCAAATATTGTTTTCGCAACAGCACACCAAAGAAGAAGACATGTTTGGACTTACATAAGTGGCGGGCCCGAGTCTGCTATTTATAAATCGATAGATGGTGGTAAAACCTTTGAAAAATTAACCAATGGACTACCAAAAGGAGATGTTGGTAGGATTGCATTGGCTATTCCGAAAACGAATCCTGATGTTATTTATGCAACTATTGAAGGTGATGAAAAAAGCGGCGGCTTTTATAAATCTGCTGACAGAGGAGCTTCCTTTAACCGAATTGGCGACCACCAAACAAGTGGAAACTATTATGTTGAACTTTATGTTGACCCAAACAATGAAAACAAGATTTTCTCTATGGATACCTATTGCCAAGTCTCATTAGATGGGGGCAAAACCTTTAAAGGTTTAGGAGAAAAAAACAAACATGTTGACAACCATTGCATGTGGATAAACCCAAACAACTCAAACCATTATTTAATGGGTTGTGATGGCGGGATTTATGAAACTTTTGACGATGCTTCAACTTGGGCTTTCAAAGCCAATTTGCCAATTACTCAGTTTTATAAAGTTGCTGTAGATTACGATAAACCATTTTACAATATTTATGGTGGAACACAGGATAATTTTTCTTTAGGCGGACCTTCTCAAAACTCAAGTGCTAACGGAATTCCAAATTCTGATTGGTTTATTACCAAAGGTGGCGATGGTTTTGAAAGTGCTATCGACCCTAAAGACCCAAACATTGTATATGCTCAATCTCAATATGGTTGGTTGGTTAGATACGATAAAGTAAGCGGCGAAAAAACAGATATTAAACCCTTTGAAGCAAAAGGTGAAGCTGCTTACAGGTGGAATTGGGATGCTCCTCTATTAATTTCTCCGCATGATAATAAAACACTTTATTTCTCAGCCAATAAAGTTTTTAAAAGTACTAATAGAGGAAACTCTTGGCAAACCATAAGCGACGATTTAAGCAGAGGAATTGATAGAAATACACTTAAGGTGATGGACAAAGTATGGAGTGTTGATGCCGTTGCAAAAAATAAATCTACTACGATTTATGGAAATATTGTAAGCTTTGATGAGTCGCCAAAAAAACAAGGTTTATTGTATGCAGGAACCGATGATGGATTAATTCATGTTACAGAAAATGATGGTCAAGCATGGAAAAAAATTGAATCGTTTTCAAGTGTACCTTCAAAAACCTATGTAAACTTTATTAAGGCTTCTATGCATAAAGAAGGTGTTGTTTTTGCCGGCTTTAACAACCACAAAAATGGTGACTTTAAACCTTATTTAATGATGAGTACTGACAAAGGAACATCTTGGAAAAGTATTGCAGGAGATTTAGCAGAAAGAGGTTCAGTTTATTGTTTTGCTCAAGACCACATCAACCCAAATTTATGGTTTGTTGGAACCGAATTTGGTGTTTTCTTCTCTATTGACATGGGTAAAAAATGGATTCAATTAAAAGGTGGTTTGCCAACTATTGCCATTAGAGATATGGAAATTCAAAAAGATGAAAACGATTTGGTATTGGCTTCTTTTGGTAGAGGATTTTATGTTTTAGATAATTACTCTCCTTTAAGAACTGTAACAGAATCTATTTTAGAAAAAGATGGCCACATGTTTGAAATTGAAGACGCTTTGGCTTTTATTCCTTCTGCTCCGATTGGCCAAGACGGAAAATCTTTTCAAGGAGATAGTTACTACGCAGCTGAAAACCCTCCTTTCGGAGCAACATTTTCGTTTTACTTAAAAGAAAAAGTAAAAACTAAAAAAGACCTGCGTCAAGAAGAAGAAAAGAAAATAACCAAAGATGGCGGAGACTTAAAATACCCAACTTTTGACGCTTTAAGAGATGAAGACCGTGAAGAAAAACCATTTATTTTATTCACAATTTCAGATCTTGATGGAAACGTAATTAGAAGAATTAAAGGCAAAAATAGTCCTGGTATTCAAAGGGTAAATTGGGATTTGCGTTATTCTGAATTAAATCCGGCCTCAACCAAAGACAGAAATAAAAAAGATGCTTTTGCATTTGACCAATCTGGACCATTGGCATTACCTGGTGAGTACACTGTTTCTGTGCAACAAAGTAAAAACGGCCAACTTACAACATTGGTTGAAGGAGCAAATTTTAAAGTAAATTCATTGGGATTAAACGCTCTTGAAGAAAAAGATAAAGCTTTAGTGTTAACCTTTCAACAAAAAGTAAGAGACCTCAACAGAGCTGTTGGCGGTGCAGGTAAGGTAATTGAAGAATTTGAAAATAAACTAGAATTATTAAAATCTTCAGCACTTGGCGCAAATAATAATTTGGCAATTTTAAGCGAAATTAAAAATCAACAAGTAGCAATAAATAACCTTAAGGTAAAAATGTATGGAGACGCGAGTCTATCAAAAAGAGAATTTGAAACTCCTCCATCAATTTCTTCTAGAGTAGGTGTTATGGGCTGGTATTTATACAACAGCACCTCTGCTCCTACCCAATCTCAAAAAGACAGTTACAGAGCTGCAGGCGATGATTTTAAAGAAATACTTACTGCTCTAAAAACGATGGAAACTGGAATAGAAAATATTCATCAACAATTAGAAAAAATAAAAGCTCCTTATGTTCCGGGTGTAATACCAAACTGGAATTATTAAAATGGATGCCGATGTTATCATAATTGGAGGAGGACCAACAGGAATTGCTGCTGCTGCAGAGCTTATAAAGCGTGGAATTAAAAAGGTACTTATTATTGAAAAAGGAAGTTTAACCGAATCAATAAACAAATACCCCAAACGAATGGTGTTTTTCTCAACAGCAGAAAACATTGAGATTGGCGGGTTGCCTTTTCCAACTTCTAATGTGAAACCTACTAGAATTGAGGCCTTGCAATACTATCGAAAAGTTGTAGCCTATTTTGACCCAAACCTTTTACTTTTTACAGAAGTTACAGATATTAAAAGGAAAAATGGTTTATTTCATGTTAATACAAACAGAAAAAACACTTATAAAGCAAAATTTGTAATTGTTGCCACTGGATATTTTGACTTTCCAAGAAAGTTAAATATTCCCGGTGAAAATCTGCCTCATGTAACAAAATATTACGATGAACCTTTTAAGTATTCGTTTTCAAAAGTTGTAATTATTGGCGCTGGAAACTCTTCTGTAAGTGCTGCCCTAGAATTGTATAGACACGATGTGGATGTTACCGTCGTTCATAGAGGAGATGATTTTAAAAAAACAGCCAAATATTGGTTAGTGCCCGATTTAAAGAATCGGATAAAAGAGGGAAAAATTAAAACCCAATTTAACAGAGAACTTACTTCAATTGAAGAAGGAAAAATTAATGTTAAAAACCTGAAAACAAATAAGCAAGAGGAAATAGATGCTGATTTTGTAATTATGTTGGTGGGTTATTTACCCGATGTAGAATTTCTTCAAAAAATCGGTTTAGAGGTTTCTAAAGAAGCTTTAAAACCCGAGTTTAACGAAAATACTTTTGAGACAAAAATTGAAAACTTGTTTTTGTGCGGCACTGTAATGGCAGGAACCAAAACAGAAACAATTTTTATTGAAAATGGCCGAGACCATGCAAAGGTTATTGCAGAAACAATAAAGAGTAGGTTGGGATAGAGTTGGGAGTTGAGAGTTGAGGTTTAGAAAATTAGCAAGGCAGAAATAAAAATCACAAAACCCACAACAAATAATATTAAGGTATAGGGTAAAATATCTTTTGCTTTTAAACCTGTTATACCCAACAATGGTAAAGCCCAAAATGGCTGTAGCATATTTGTAAGTTGGTCGCCATAGGCAAGTGCTAAAATGGCTTTATTCAACGGAACTCCAATTTCTAAGGCTGCATTTACAATTAAAGGACCTTGAATAGCCCATTGCCCGCCTCCACTAGGCACAAAAAAATTAACCAAACCAGCACTTAAAAAAGTAAAAATGGGAAAAGTTGTTTGTGTTGAAATGGAAACAAAAAAGCTTGATACATCATTAATTAACCCTGAGTTATTCATGATTCCCATAATACCGAAATACAAAGGAAATTGAATTAGGATTCCACTTACACCTGAAATAGCGCTGTCAACAGCTTTTAAAAAATTATTGAAATTTCCATGTAACAATATGCCCAATCCCAATAGCAAAAAGTTTATATTATTGGGAGTAAAAAAACCTAAAAACCCGCCTTTATCAATTAAGAAAATCTTAGCAATAACTCCTCCTAATATTACCAACCCAAAGTACAAAGCCAAACTTTTTGAATGGTCAAGTTTTTCTGCCCCAATTAGTTTTTCCATAGGTTTTTGGAAAAGTTGTTTTTCTTGGGTGAGTTCAATTTTTGTAGGTTTAAGTTTTTTACCCACCCAAAACATTACACTTGGTATAATTATTAGGCAGGCAATAGCCGCCACAATATTCATTAACGAAAAAACCGTTAAACCATAATTGATACTTTCTGGAAGTAATGAAATTTGGGCATTGGAAAGGTTGCTTTGTTGAACAATCGTTTTTAAATGACCTGGTTCAGCAACTTTCGCCAAAGCACTGCCCGAAAAGCCTCCATGCCAAACCATTAAACCAACATAACCTGAGGCTCCAATTAATGGGTAATTTATTTCAAAGTTGTTTTTTTGTGCATTTTCAGCAACTTTTCTGGCGAAAATTGCCCCAAATATTAAGCCCAATCCCCAATTGAAATAAGCAACAATTATGGTTAATAATGAAACTAAAAAGGCTGCATTCGAGGTATTGGTGCAATACTTTGTGGCTTTACCTATAAGTTGGTTTACAGGTTTGGTAAGTGCCAAAACATGGCCTAAAACCAACATTAACATCATTTGCACGGCAAAAACCAATAACCCACTAGTCCAAAGGCCTTTTTCCCAAAAACTTAAAAGATTTAAACTGTACTGAAAGTAGTTTTTTTCAGCCGGAAGGGTGAAAAATAAAGCTAGAAAAAATGTAAAAATTGAAAGCAAAACCGCAATGGTAAAAGGAGAAGGTAAAATTCTCCTAAACCACTCGGCATATCTTTCATAAAAATTCATTGATTGTTAAAACGGCAAATCATCGCCATCATCTCCAGAAGTTTCTGGTTCAACAAAATCTGGATAGTTATTTCCGGCAGGAGCTCCTTCTGGTGCAGCTGCACCACCTTTTTCAACCCTCCATGCTTGTAAATTCACATAATATTTGCCTTGATATTCATTTCCCCTAAGGTTAAACGAAACTTTAATATCATCGCCAGGTTTTAAACCATCTAATTGCGCAATTTTTTCTTTAATACACTCAAATTTTACATCTTGAGGATATTGCTCCTGTGTAGTAATTACAAATTCCTTTTTCTCAAATCCACTAGAAAAAGTTTGTTTTTCTAACAACAACTTTACTTTTCCGGTTACTTCTAAACTCATTTTATATAATTTTTAATTCTAAATTCTATTGATCAATTTTAATCTTTATTTTATTTTTCTTAAACTCTTTTTTTCTTCCAATCCTGCTTCCTTCATTCTTTCATCTTTCATCCTCTTTCCCTCTTTCATCTTTCTTCCTTCTTCCTTCATCTTTCCTCTTTCCTCTTTCCTCTTTCATCTTTCATCTTTCATCCTTCTTCTTTCTTCCTTCATCCTTCTTCCCTCAATTATTAAAAGTCAACAAGGTTTTCCAAGCATCATCTACTTTGCCTTCTTTCAATAAATTGTGTGCTAACTCATGTAGCTTTTGCTCTAATGCGGCAGGCTCATCTTCCAATTCTTGAAACACATCTGAAAGTTCGAGTAATTTGTACTCATTTACATCTGTTTCATCTGGCAAGGTTTCTACATTCCCCAATTTACCCAAATCGTTTCCTGTTAAAATTGAGCTTAACCTAATATCCTCAGGAATTTGATCAACACCAATACCTAAATTTCTAATGGGTTTGGCTACTTCAAACAAAGCATCGCCATTTGCTCTAACATACCAATCGCCTCCCATACGGCCAACCAAATCTATTTTTTGAGGGTCAATTTTACCGTTTTCGTCTAAAACCTCTTCATTTACGTGCAGCATAACTACTTCGCAAATAACCAAATTTCCAGCTCCACCTTCTGTTCCTGTTTCAACAACTTCTTTTACAATACACTCTAATTGAACTGGAGATTCTTTTACCCGAAATGGTTTTACCAACTCACTTTTTAGGGGAGTTAAACCAGATTTCACAAACTCATCAACACCATCGGCATACTCTGTACTTGCCAAACTCATTTGCTCAACAATACTGTAATTCACAATATTTATTACAACCTCTTTGGTGATTTTAACATTTTCTAAGGTATGTTTTGTGGTATTGTTTCTTACCCTGCGGGCAGGAGAAAAAATTGCAATTGGCGGATTGGCTCCAAAAACATTAAAGAAACTAAACGGACTCAAGTTTCTATTTCCGTTTTCATCAATAGTACTTGCAAAAGCAATTGGTCTGGGCCCAACTGCGCCTAGCAAATAACCATGAAATGCAGGTACTGGAATGTCGCCTGGTTTAATACTTTTCATAAAAAATATTTGGCTGTAAAACTAACCAATATGCTAGAGATTATTTGACTTGAAACAAGAAAAACTAAGCCAAAAATCAACGGCTTTTCAACATTTGGATTTTTATGGGAAGTATTTTCTGAAATTGAAATAAAATCTATATTTGCAGCCCCTTTGGGGAAAGTTCTTGCGGGTGTGGTGAAATTGGTAGACACGCTAGACTTAGGATCTAGTGCTTCACGGCTTGGGGGTTCGAGTCCCTTCACCCGCACAAATTAATTATTTGGGTGTCAGTGTTTTACACTGCAATCAACATCCTTGACACCCCTGTGTTGGAAAGTTTTGGCCAATTGCTGGCAACTATAAAACTTATAGCACCTATGGAAACAGCAAATTTTCCGTTTAGAAAAGCTAGATTGTATGTACCCTCTCCACACGCCAAGCGTAGAGAGTGGTACATTCAATATTGGGCTTGGGATATTCTTAAAAAAAAACTTAAAAAGTTTTCTGATTTTGAGGTTAACTCCATAAAGGGAGATGATAACTTCAAAAAAAAGTGGGCCAAAAGGCGTTGCCTGCAAATAAATAATATGCTGGAACAGGGTTACCATTATAATCCTACCAAACAGCATTTTATTAAACATCAGGAAACTTTTTCTAAGCAAAAATCTTCATTGCCCATTCAAAATCTTCTGCAGCAATTTTATATTCAAGTTGAAAAAAGAGGTCTCGAAAAACATGAGCTAAAAACAAACCATCATCTAAACGGCTATAAATCAAAAGGCATAAAATTTCTTGATTGGTTAAACCAAAATCACATTGTTGGATTAACTGCAGATTTAATTTCTAAAGATCACATCAACAATTTTCTTGAACATCTAATAAACGATTTAGATTTATCAATGCGTACCCGCGATAATTATTTAAACTTTATTCGAGCTTTCTTTATTTGGTGTACCAATGAGCAAATTCCTAATCAAAATCCTTGCAAAGGAATAACGAAAAAAAACAGAAAATTAGGCAGAAACATTGCCTATACTAAAGAACAACAAACTGAGCTTTTACAATGGATGAAAACCGAAAGGCCCGACTTTTATTTTTTATGCCTATGGATCTATTTTACTTTTATTCGAATTGAAGAATTAGCACTTTTAAGAATTGAGCACATTAATCAATTTCAGGAGGGAGTAATTAGAATTCCTGAAGAAATATCTAAAAATGGATATTTGAGAAATGTTACTATTCCAACCCAATTACAGATAGAAATTGAGAAACAAGAATTAAAAAAATTTCCTAAACATTATTTTATTTTTTCAAAAGGATTGGTACCAGGTGAAACACATTATAATCCAAAATATATTGGTAACAATTATGGTAAAGTTTTAAAACGGCGTTTCAAGTGGCTAACCAACGATTATACATTATACTCATGGAAACACACGGGTATTGTCGAATTAAAAAAGGCTGGCATTGAGGATGCTTATATTATGACGCAAAGTGGCCATAGAACGATTACATCCTATCAAACCTATTTAAAAAGCCTTGGTATTGCCCGCAATGATGTTATTGTGAATTCTTTTCCTTCTCCGGGAGTTTAGTGTTTCCATTCCGCTATGCCGAAACAACGTGAAGGCTACATTTCAAAGCATGAAGTGAGCGTAACACCGTGAAGCGAACGGAATGCTTTGAAATTTTTTTTTGACACAAAAAAAGCCCCATTAAGGGGCTTTCTTTATTATTTGGTTATATAACTAAGCTAATTGTAAAACTCGCTTGTGTAGCTCAATTTGTTGATTCATTCGCCTAGTAGGTTGGTTAATCTTGCAACCTTCTGTTAAATGGTTGTAAAAATCCCAGACAGTTTCACCCAAAAAAAGAGGGCTTCCGTTTATCTCTCGTTTAATAACATTCAATTGTGTTGATGTTATTAAATTCTCTTCAATAAAAAACTGCCCTGCAATTTTTGCCATTTCGTTTTTACTCATTGGTCGGGCTTTTAATTGCTCACTATCTCGGTTTATTATTTCAAAATTTCCGTCAATTACTTCAACGGCATCTTCTATGAGGTCGCCTAGATCAGAAAAAACACGGTTGGTGTGTTTCCTCATTATTTTAATATCTCCCTCAAACATTAAGTTTGAGCAAACAATTACAGTTGCTCCGGCAACAAAGCCAACACTAAGGCTTTTGTCGTATGAATTTCTAAACCCAAAATTCATATGCATTCCGTTTGTACCGTCAGCCAACTCCATAACTGCAAACAGTTGCGTTTGCTTGGGGTTCATTTGGTAGGCCTCGTTTACAATGTTGTAATTCTGTTTATACAAACGTTCTTTGACTTCCTCAATTAACACCTGATTTGGTACAGGAGTATAACTGTACGTTTTTTGTGGAATTGGGGCATTTATAGCCTCTAAAAAATTATTATTTAAATTTGTCATAATAGTTTTAAATTAAGAAAACCCCCAGTTTTAGTTCGCGCTTAGTTGGGGGTTTTCTGTTATTAAATATTAAATGCTTGGATTTCTGCATCCAACTTGGTTAACGCTTCACCCGTTACTTTTACAAGTGTTTTCTTTACTTCATCAAAAGCGGTTGAGTTAGAAGTGTGAAAAATTTCACCGTCTGAGGCTTTAAAAGTTAAACCAACAGATTGCCCTTCACTACCCAAATTGAATTTTTCCAATTTCTCAAAGCTCTCTTTTACTCTGGCTCTGCGTTCAATAATAATTTGGAGTTTTTCAAGGCCTTTTATACGGTCTTCAACCGTTTTGGCTTTTTCCGATTCTTTAACCACGTTTAGGGTTGTGGCTTCACCGTTCGCACTTTGTGCCGTTGTTTTAGTCGTGGCTCCCGACTGCTTTGCAGCTGTTTTCATAATTAATAGTTTTGAATTATACTTCAATATACTAAAAATCAACAACTTAACAAAATTTTAAGGGTTCAAATTTGTTAAAAAAACAATTGAAAACTTATTAAAAACTAGCCTTTTAAGGGAATAAAATTTCCAAAAATCAAATAAAAAAAAGAGTTTCCGCCAATAAAATAAAGAGATAATTTATTTAAGTTTCTCATAATCAAATAAAAAGAGTTTAGGGTCTTAGGGTTTTTTCGCCAAAAAACCTTAACCTGTCTGGAAGAACCCCGCCGTGCCCTATCGGTTTGGCAATTGCCTTTTGTTTGGGTTTTTATGATATATGATGAGGGCGCAGGGCTGTCCCTGTGCTAATACGTGCCCCTATGGGGTACACCTATTTATCGTAGCAACGTGGTATTACTTGTGTAACAATATATACGTTTGTGTTTTGGATGTATAAAGTATCCTTTGATTTACCATTATCGTAGAAGTATGTAATATCCTTATTCCCACAAAGTTCACCTGCTGGTGTCTTGCTATTTGTATTATCTATTACTTTCCAAGTATTATCAAAAGTCCATGTAGTAACTGATGAGTAGCATTCTTGACACTTATTGCATGATGAAATAATAAAGACTAAGTTGAGTAAAATTAATAGCTTTTTCATTTATATGGATTTAGTTATTCTACATCTATATCATTTTCATCAATAACCTTAGGCACACCACCTTGTAGTTGAATTAATTGCTCTAAAAGAATAATTTGCTTTTTCATTAATGCGGTACGAATGTTTATTTTATAATACCAACAAATACCTTCTCTTAGTATGTAAATTAAGAATACTGCCAAAACCAAACCGCCTACATAGATTAATGCTGTATCAGCGTCGATTTTTAATAATAATAGATTTTTCATAGAAATAGGTTAATTAAAGTATCCCCAATATTGGGGCTGCTAATTTGAGTTATTTTGCGCACAATAACAAATAGTAATCTTGGCCTATAAGTTTGCGTGGAATTTGCAAATCTGTAATAAGCTTATTTGCATCATGTTTGGAAATTTCAAAGGTTACTAACTGATTTAACAGCTCAGCAAAATCTTGTACTCTTATTGGATTGTTTGTTTCGGTTACCTCAGTAATACGGGTAAAATTTATTTCTACCGCATTTAATAACTCAGCATCAATTGTTGATTGTGTGTCCATAGCTAATTGATTAAACCCCCACTGCTGGACACACCTGCAATACAGATAGACCGTCCCGTGTACGGCTCAGTGGGGGCAATAATTAAAATCAATTATTGAGTATTGCAAGAAATGTGTCCGGTACAAAAGTAGAAAAACCTAGCTCATATCGCCAAGGCTTTTAACCTCGTTGTAATCTGCTTCGGCATCTAGTACCTCTGTAATAGATACCTGGGCACGTATCGATCTAAGACTATCGAACTTACGGCTCATGGCTTTTATTTCATTTTCGAGGTTGGTTGTATCAAGCGTTGGGTTTATGCTAGTGCTTGATATGCTTGAAGATGTGCTAGGAACATAACCTCCATTGGAGAATTTACGTGTTGGTTGTGGTTGGGCACCTAAAAAAGGAATATTTAACCGAGCACCTGTTTTGCTAGCATTTACTGCAGCAGCTGTAAACTCTGGGTTGTTTTTAGCAAATCGGTTAGAAAGTACAGGTTCGCCTCCCTCTAATTCGGCAACAACTCTTCCGGTTCGAGGATCAAACAATGGCATGCCACCAAATTGATGGCTAGGACCATTGGTAATAAAACCACCATATCCTCCACTTATAAGGCTGATTATGCAATACTTGGCTTAGAAATAGGTACAGACAAATTTAATGCAAGAGCATCAATATCTTTAGTTAATTCATTCGGGGTAAATGTAAATTGCAGAATAACAGAAAAATGGGAAATCAACTTAAATAGCACCATTTCTGGAAGCTTTAATAAAAGGGTCTCTTATTTAATAGGTTTCAATCGTAAATTGAATAATAAGAAATAATCTTTTTTTGTTATTCAAATGAAATTCACCTCAACTCCACCTCATACTCCACCCTTTCATTAGAATCGGTTGTCCAAGTGGGGCCGTTTTCAATGAGGTTAATCACCAAATCATCGCAACCAAAGCCTAAGCTATTTAAAACCTTAAAACTTTTTGGGCGGCCATTGTTATCAATTTTAAAACTAACTTTTACTGTACCGCTTACATTATTGGCTTTGGCGTCATCTGTTAACTTGGCATTGGTTTTCATGTAAGAATTAAATTTTTGATAGCCTTCTGTTGGCGTTGGTGCAGGAGTTACCGTTTTAGATACTTCATTAGAGGATGTGCTTAAAACATCTAAAGATTGAATTCTATTTAAGGAAACATTATTTTCAGCTATTTTACTGCTTGTAACTACTACTTCGCTCAAAGCAACTGCATCTTCGCTCAGCGTAATATTTACAGGTTTATCTGCCCAAGCCAAAACCTCAACAGTTTTATAGCCAACAAAATTAACCTTGATGTTAGGAGAATCTACTTTTGATTTCAATTCAAAAGTGCCATTTAAATCGGATACAGCGCCCGAATTATCTGTTAAGTCAATAACATTGGCAAAAGGAATAGGCTCGCCCACTTGGTTCACAATTGTGCCCTTAATACTATAAAGTTTTGTATTGTCTTTCTTTTTAAACTCTTTTTCATCCTTTTCACTCAAAACTTCAGGTTCAGTGCTTTCATCGTCTTGCACTAGCGCTAATTCCATTTCTTCTACATTGGCCAAAATCATAACATCACTATCTACAAAACTTTCAGAAATCGGGGTAGCACTTGGTGCGGTAAAATTGGCCTGAACTTGAGAACTGCTCCCAGAATATACTGCATCTGTAAAGGCTTTATTTTCTGCAACCAAAAAGCTATGTGGCTCAACTTCTGGTTCTTTTGTAACTGTTTCTATTATTGCAGTATCGGCTTTTTGAGTTGCTGTATCGGGTGTTAAAACAGATGGCTCTTCCTTTTTTAATGCTTCTTTTTTATCGGCTAGTTTTACTTGCGGCGTTTCAGTCTTGTTGCCAAACATAAAAAAGCTACCTACGCCAATTATTATTAAAATTGAGGCCGCTACTCCAAGTTGCCAATAGGGAATAATTCTTTTTCTAGTTTCTGCAGCTCGGTTATCAACCCTAGTTTTTAAAATCTCTACATCATCATTAAAACCAAAGGGCAATCCATTTTCAGATAATCCTTCAACAGCAGCTTCACAAAACTCACAATTAAGCATGTGTTTTTCGATAGCATGCATTTGCTCATTGGTTAACCTATTGGCGGTGTAATCCTCAATTTGTTGAGGGGTTAAATGGTTTATATGTTGATTTTTTGTTTTCATTGAGATTCCATACAAATCTTTAAATTTCTTTTTCCGTTTTGCAAATAACTTTTTACTTTTTTTAATTCAAAACCAGTGTTTTCTACAATTTGTTTGTACGATAATTCTTTTAGAAAGAATAAACTTACACATTGCTTCTGTTCGGCAATCAAAGTTTCAATACACTTTTCTAATACTTGCAAATTATCTTCCAAATTATTTTCATCATCAGTAGGATGCACAGAAAGTTCATTTTCCATACTTTCTTGCAACTCTCCAATTTGCTTTATGGATAAACCTGCTTTGGCAGAGCGTATTTTCATCAAACAAAAGTTTTTAGAAAACACATACAACCAACTTTTAAAGCTCTTTATTTCAAACCGATTTACATCGCCAATAAGCTTTTCAAAAATTTGCATTACGGCATCTTGTGCATCATCTTTATTCTTAAGGTACTTTAGGCAAACCCCATAAACCAAGTGAATATATCTATTGTAAAGCTCTGCTAAATCATCTAAGTTTTCATTTTTCCCAAAAGCATTTAACAGATCTTCATCTGTGGCTTCATTTCTACTTTTTGGGTTTAAAAAAAACATAATTTCTTGCTTGTTTTTGAAGCAACCAAAATAATTTTTTAAATCGGTTTATGGAATTTTTTCTCAAATCGCATCCTAATACCAAAATATAAAAATTATGAAAACACAAAAAATTCTTTCCGCACTCGTTATTCTCCTATTATTTTCAACCTCAACTTTTGCTTTTTTAGTTAAAGGAAAAGTAACCGATTTTAATACAGGAGAACCAATTGCATTTGCCAACGTGCTTATTAAAAATAGCAAAACAGGCACTACAGCAGATATTGATGGTAAATATCAAATTGAAGTTCCAAATGAAAATTCCATTTTAGAAGTTCAGTATTTAGGTTTCGAAACCCAAAGCAAACAAGTTTTTAAACAAACTGTAATTGACTTTCGATTAAAAGCCGAAGTTGTAAATCTACAGGAAGTAGTTGTAATGGAAAAAGTACAAGAGTCAGAAATGTCTATGGATGTAAAATCAATTCAAAATGTACAAATGAATTATTCAACTCCAGCCTATTCAGGAAGTCCTATTTCTGGCCTTTTTAAACGCAGTGCAACTCCTGTTTCAACAAACGTTGTTTATAATGAGCCAATTCCTCATAATACTGAAGAGTACGATGTAATTAATGAAAATATTTTTAAAAGTCCTTTTAGCGAAGCGCTTTCAACTTTCTCAATTGATGTTGATGCAGCCTCTTACAGTAACCTACGCAGGGTAATCAATTCGGGGCAAGTGCCACAAAAAGATATGGTGAGAATTGAAGAAATGATAAATTACTTCTCTTACGATTATCCTGCTCCAAAAGATGAAAAGCCATTTTCCATAAACATGGAAGTTTCACAAGCTCCATGGAATGAAAAGCATCAATTGGTGCATATTGGGTTACAAGGCAAAACTGTAGATTACAATGAACTTGCCCCTAGTAACTTGGTATTTTTAATTGATGTTTCGGGCTCAATGAGTTCAAACAACAAATTGCCTTTATTAAGATCGTCACTAAAAATGTTGGTTAACGAGCTTCAAAGTAATGATAGGGTAGCAATTGTAGTGTATGCAGGTGCTGCAGGTTTGGTATTACCTTCTACTCCAGTCTCTAAAAAAGAAGAAATTTTTGCAGCTTTAGATAGATTGCAAGCAGGTGGTTCTACTGCCGGTGGGGCGGGAATTAAATTAGCTTATGAAGTGGCTAAAGAAAACCTGAAAAAGAACGGAAACAACCGCGTAATTTTAGCAACAGATGGTGATTTTAATGTTGGGGTTTCATCTACTGGCGCTATGGTTGAGTTGATTGAAGAAAAAAGAAAAGATGGCATATTTTTAACCATAACCGGTTTTGGAATGGGTAATTATAAAGATGGTAGAATGGAGCAAATTAGTAATGCAGGTAATGGAAACTATTACTACATTGATAATATTAAAGAGGCCGAAAAGGTATTTGTAAAAGAAATGCGCGGAACCCTTTTTACCATTGCTAAAGATGTGAAAATTCAAGTAGAATTTAACCCATTATTGGTGCAAGCTTACCGACTTATTGGTTATGAAAATAGAATGCTTGAAGCGGAAGATTTTAACGACGATAAAAAAGATGCCGGAGAATTGGGAGCAGGTCATACCGTTACTGCATTGTATGAAATAATTCCTGTTGGAGTAAAATCTGAATTTATAAAGTCTGTAGATGCATTAAAATATCAATCGAATTCTATCTCTGAGCAAGATGATTTTAAAAATTCTATGCATGAAGAACTTATGACTGTAAAACTTAGGTACAAAGCTCCTGATGGAGAGGTAAGTAAATTGGTAGAAAACACTTTATTTAATACTCCTTTAGAAATAAACGAAACTTCAAACAACTTTAAGTTATCTGCTGCTGTTGCCGAGTTTGGAATGCTTTTAAGAGATTCTGAATTTAAGCAAGATGCATCTTACGAGGATGTTTTAAATCTTGCTAACAATGCAAAAGGCAAAGATGAAAATGGTTACAGGGCAGAGTTTATTCAAATGGTAAAATCTAGCAAGTTAATTGCCAATAAATAAGGAAGTTTTCAAATCAGAAACCTCAATTTATTTTGGGGTTGCTGGTTTGATATATATTATCTAATACTACCCTTCGACCATTTTCTCATTCTTCGTAAAGCTCAGGGTAAGATTACAATAAAACTAAAAAAAGACTAACTCTGAGCCCGTCGAAGAGTGAGAAGTCGAAGGATGGACTATCCAAAGATTAATTTTATAAATTAAATTTGAAAAAAGCACCTATCATTTGGAAAAACACACTGTATATATTTTAAAATGTTCTGACAATTCTTACTATATTGGATACACAAGCAGAAACTTAGAGGTAAGAATTGCAGAGCATCAATCAGGAGAAAATCCAAAAGCATATACTTTTAAAAGAAGGCCTTTAAAGTTAATTTGGCATGAGGAATTTTCGGACAAAGGAATTGCCCATGAAAAAGAATCCCAGTTGAAAGGCTGGTCAAGAAAAAAAAAGGAAGCTTTAATTAATGGAAATTTTGATTTATTGCCAGAGCTAGCAAAAGCTTATCATAAAAAATAAAGTTAGACTAACTCTAAGCCTGTCGAAGAGTAAGATATTAAAGATTAAATTAGAAAAAAAACCACCAAAAGCTGTAAACAATTAATACCCTTCGACCATTTTCTCATGCTTCGAAAAGCTCAGGGTAAGATTACAATAACAATAAAGCTAGACTAACTCTGAGCCCGTCGAAGAGTGGTAAACCGAAAAATAGAACAGAAAAAACATAAACACCAAAAGATGTAAGCAAAACTACCCTTCGACCATTTTCTCATACTTCGAAAAGCTCAGGGTAAGATTACAATAAAAATAAAAAAAGACTAACTCTGAGCCCGTCGAAGAGTGAGATATCGAAGAGTGAGATATCGAAGAGTGAGATATCGAAGAGTGAGATATCGAAGAGTGAGATGTAGAAAAATGGAAAGCTACAAAGTGGAATCCCCAAAGCATTTCTATTAATAATTCATCACTATTAATTCTTATTTATTTAATGTATCCATTTTTGATTTCCTCAACAACATCAGGGTCTAACAGAGTAGAAATATCACCCAATTGGTCGGCGGTGCCTTCTGCAACTTTTCTTAAAATACGACGCATAATTTTTCCCGAACGGGTTTTGGGCAAGCCACTTACAAACTGTATTTTTTCGGGCTTGGCAATTTTTCCAATTTCCTCAACAACAGTTTCTACAATTTCACCCCTTGTGGTTTCATCATTAGGGCAACCATCTTCTGTAATTACAAAAGCGTAAATACCTTGTCCTTTTATTTCATGCGGGTAACCAACAACTGCACTTTCAATTACATGGCTGTTGGCGTTAATGGCATTTTCAACCTCAGCAGTTCCCATTCTATGGCCCGAAATATTTATAACATCATCTACCCGTCCAATAATACGGTACATTCCATTTTTATCTCTTTTGGCGCCATCTCCAGTAAAGTAATGGTTTTCGAAATGAGAGAAATAGGTCAATTTGCATCTTTCGTGATCGCCGTAAGTTGTTCTAATCATTGAAGGCCAAGGGTGTTTTATACACAACAAACCTTCTACTTCGTTTTCGGTAATTAAATTACCTTTTTCATCTAACAAAACTGGCTGAACTCCAGGTAATGGATAACCGGCATGCGTTGGATGCATTGGAGAATGATTTCCCAAACCAGATATCATGATTCCTCCAGTTTCTGTTTGCCACCAAGTATCAACCACTGGGCATTTTTCTTTTCCTATATGTAAATGATACCATTTCCAAGCTTCTTCATTTATTGGCTCTCCAACTGTACCCAAAACTTTAATGGAATCTAAAGAGTAGGACAAAACATGGTCATCGCCGCAAGCCATTAAAGCGCGTATAGCTGTTGGGGCTGTATAAAACTGGTTTACACCATGTTTATCACAAACCTGCCAAAACCTTCCCGGATCAGGAAAAGTAGGAATACCTTCAAACATTACGGTTGTAGCACCATTTAATAATGGTCCGTATACAATGTATGAATGTCCTGTAATCCAACCAATATCGGCCGTGCACCAATAAACATCGCTTTCTTGATATTGAAAAACATTTGAAAAAGAATAAGCGGTATAAACCATGTAACCACCAATTGTATGAACAACGCCTTTTGGTTTACCTGTAGAACCTGAGGTATAAAGTATAAATAGCATATCCTCCGAATCCATAGGTTCGGCTTCGCACTCTTTTGGCATGCCTTCAATTTCTTTATCCAACCAAAAATCTCTTCCTTCAACCATATTTGGCGACCAGCCGCAGCAATTTTTCACCAAAACAGTTTTAACAGATGGACAAGTTTTTAGGGCTTCATCAACTACCCTTTTGGCTGGTATTTGTTTGTTACCTCTGTTTATGCCATCAGAAGTAATTACCATATTACAAGCAGCATCATTAATTCTATCTGCTAAAGCATGGGCGCTAAAACCAGCAAAAACAACAGAGTGTATGGCACCAATTCTAGCAATTGCCAAAACAGCTATGGCCAATTCAGGCACCATAGGCATGTACAAACAAACCCGATCGCTTTTTTTAACACCATGCTTTTTAAGCAAGTTGGCCATTTGGCAAACCTTTTCGTAAAGCTCTCGGTAAGTTAACCTTATGGCTCTGTCTCTTGGGTCGTTTGGTTCCCAAATAACTGCTAGTTTGTTGCCTCTCGTTTTCAAATGCCTGTCTAGGCAATTTTCGGTAATGTTTAATTTACCACCGGAAAACCATTTTACATCGGGTTTTTTAAAATCCCATTGGCAAACAGAATCCCATTTTTTACGCCAAGTGAATTCTTCAGCTACTTCTTCCCAAAAATTTTCAGGGTTTTCGACTGAGGCTTTATATTTTTCTTGGTATTCTTCGAATGATTGAATTTGATATTTTGGATTCATCCTAATTTTTGATTTGGGGATGAAAGTATAAAATCTTATTGAAAAAGTTTGTGGTGAATTAAAATTTGAGTGGAAAAAGTTAATGTCTATTTAATTTAAAATTCTTAAAACCACCCAATTGAGTGCCGCCTAAAAAGGTTTGCTCAATAAAGGTTAATATGCGGTAATTGGTAAAAAAAGGCTTAATCCAAAAAATTATTACTCCGTTATTAACTGTTTTATAAATGTGTATTTTTTTCACTTACCCATAAATCAATACAAAATACTATTTAACAACTACTTAATTAAAAAATTTATAACCAATAATTTGGATTTTTATTTTTTTTT
>Ga0222664_1000448_pt1 | contig 24195 bp, 22 predicted proteins | sample AntAcemetagen604_FD_181147 | JGI IMG/M metagenome (GOLD analysis project Ga0222664, IMG submission 181147) | Saline water microbial communities from Ace Lake, Antarctica - #604 | ecosystem: Environmental > Aquatic > Non-marine Saline and Alkaline > Saline | place: Antarctica: Ace Lake...
TACATCCTCGTGGAAGCTGCCGACAAGGTCGCGGAATGGCTGCCATCTGAACATAACTGAGCAGGATGGAATGTAGCACTCTCTGTGAAGCCGTGCCTTATCATACTGTGAAATGTTCTCTAGTAGTTTCTCATTCTCCAATAACTCTTCTTCGCCCGACACTGGATTCTCTTGTATCTCCCAGCCTGCTGTGTACTTGTCTCCGTATACTGCGATAAGGTCTGGGTTGTCTTCTAGGACTGCCTTCCTTGCTACGATTGCAGAGTCTTCGAAATAATCATCAGCATCAAGCAAACAAACATATCTAATCCCATTCTGAGTTTTTAGATACTCAATTGCCCTATTGCGTGCAGCGCCGGGTCCAGAATTTACTTTACTGGCAATAAGCACTGTGTTCTCTTTATTCTTGTCACACTCATGTAAAAGTGCTGCGCGCGTGTCAACATCCGTTGAGGCATCATCAACGACAACATGTAATATGTCATCACGGTGCTGCTTCCTAATTGATAAAAAGTGTTTATGAATTAGGTTATATGGTGTGTTATAACAAGGTGTAATAATTGCTACCCTATTCTGCATTATGTCTCTCCGTTACGGTTTGCAATGTTTTGTTCCAGTCTTCAACATATCTTTCTTTATTGAAGTGCTCTAGAACCGTTGCTCTTGCGGCTGCGCCTAAACGCTTTCGTAGTTTACGGTCACTAAGCAGTCTATCGACTGCCGCAATACATTCTTCGTGAGTTTCGAAGATTAAGCAGTTTTCTTCATGCTTGAAGAAGTTAGGAATAGCACAGGTTGCTGTAGTAACAATTGGCATTCCTACCGATGCTGCTTCTAAAAGTGACGCTGGCAATGGCGACTGAAGACTTGTATTAATAAATACGTCGTGCTCCTTAAGTTGCTGTACAACTTGGTCACCCACTAATATTGGGCTGTTGTATCCAGCATTTGCACCGAACAACTGAAGTCGTGGACGAGGAGGTTGGTCAGCTTTCTCTTGTGGGGCTGTCTTTGCGTCTAAACTTAACAGTCCATCAATATCACCAACGGCCCACTCTCTACCAGCGAAGGAGTTTACTAATAGCATTGCTTTACCATTGCTGCCTTCCCATCCTGAGAACTTCTCAGTATCTACCATGTGATAGATTGTGTTAGATAGTTCGTCGTCCTTACAGCCCCATTCTTCTTTGGAATAATTAGTAATGAAGCCACGAACAACCATAGATAAGTCTTGAACGATTCTCTCCACAACGCCTTGTTGCTTCCACGCCTCTGTCGGCAGTGTGTGTTCAAATGACATAACAGGACAGTCGAACTGTTGTGCTATGTTAATCCAATGGTTGTACTGGTCTACAATGTTCTGTGAGATAATAAGGTCTGGTCTACATGGAAGTTCATCCAAGGAATGAATGACTGTCATGTTCTCAGGAACCTTCTCTTGGTTTTGCCACTTAATGGGAAACTGAGGAATGTCTAAATTATAAAACTGGTGCCCAGTCTCACATAGATTTCTGTCAGTCATTGGATGCGTACTCGTTAAAAGTATTACTAATGGTCGATTACCAGCAGGTCTGTTTAGGTCACCGATAATATAATCTGCTCTAGCCTTGCCCATTGATGATTTCCTTTAACTTTTGGCCAATTGTTGCTGGGTCGAACTTAGCAAACAATGCTTCCTGTTGTGTATCAATATTTCTCTTCATTGAAGAAAAGTGATTCTGTAGTGCTTCTGCGCCAGACTTGATAACTGGTTCATACCAGTTCTCTCTTGCGGTATAAAGTGCTGGGTCTGGATGTGGCATGTTGTGAACTGAGTCAAGATATGAATCTACCAGATGGGAGTTCTCATCATTGGCCCAGTCGAGCATAGCGGTATTATGCGTTGTAACAAGCTCGTTACCATAACAAAGTGCTTCAAATGCAGGAATTCCCCATCCTTCGCCTCTAGATGTATTTAGATAACAGTCGCCCATTTTGTGTAACTTCTGAATCCCGGCCTCTGTCATTACAGTGTCTGTAATATAAATGCGTGGATACTTAGGAAGTCTCATAGCTCCTTTAATTTCTTGAACAGCACCGGCAACCTTCTGTGCGTCACCCTGTTGACTATGCATACCAACATAACCCTTTAATACTAGTAACACTGACTCATCGTTTTGGAAGGCTAAGAAGTATGAGCGAATAGCTGCGTCAATACCTTTTTTATGTGACCATTGAGCAATGTTGTAATATATAGTCACTTCCTCTGGATTTACTCCGAGAATTTCATATGGTACTACATCGTCTGTATTAAAGTCATCCTTAAAGATTGGCATTGGAACTACATGAATTGGAATTGATACTCCGCTTCTTTTAAAGGCTTCCTTGTTAGCCTCACATGGAACAATTAGTTCATTGAATGAGTTGAGTTGAATTGCCCAGTGTGGAGGAATTCTGTCAGTCTCCCAACAACAAATACCAATGTTACGTTTGCCCGGTGCCGCTCTCATCTCGTTTGGTGTGATGATTTGAACAGTCGTTTCAATCTCGTCGTTGATTTGGCGACGAAGACATGGAATGATTTCCTTTGGTAGTGGTGACCTGCTGCCGCTGTCGTACTTAGTACATGCCAGTGACCAATTCTCAGCATCATCTACTAAGAGCAGTGCCCTCATGTAGCTTCTTGCTAATGTGGCATAGCCACTCATGTCCTTGAATGGACCGAGTCCTAACTTTTTCATTATAGTACCATTCCTTGTAAGATGTTTTCATTCTTCAATAGTTCCCGCATCTGTTCTTGGTGCGCCTTCTGTGCCCTATATTGAAGCATTAACATTTCAGTCTTGTTGTCCTTAGTTGCTACGCCCATGAAGTATTCGACAATAGATTGACGAGGTCTGCCATGAGCTAATGATTCAAGCCATGTTTGGCGGCCTACTACATCTACTGTGCTTCCTAGAATTTCTGTATAACACCAATCTACAAACTGTTCGTCTGGTAGGTTTGGAATTGTAATACCATTAAGGTTTGGAACCTCGTCTGGTGAAATCTCTTTGTCCCATGTAGTTGTTCTGTCGTGTGCTGGAAGGTTGTCAATGACATACTCCCAACGCTTTGCAATTTCGTCATAGTCACAGTTGTCCTTAATAGACTCAACGGCCTTCTGAGAAAGAATCTTCAACTTCTTAGGGTTGGCAATAACTTTCATCTTCATAGCCATGTCTTTGCGGTCGAAGTAACAACGACGCTGCATTGTTGCCGCTTCGTGGAACTCGTATGCAATGTTAACTGCGATGCCACCCTCATGCATTGTATATGGAGTACCGTCTGCATTCTTGTGCATAATATTACCTTCCCAGTCGGTTGGCTTCATTCCTTTTTCCTTCATCGCTGCGTTAGCAGTAACTAAGACAGGAACACCACAACCTTTGGCTTCTGAGATAGGCATTTCGTCAGCACCGGCAATCGAACCTTGAACGTATAAGTCCATCATGTTGAATACCTCTGCCATTTCTTCACGAGTGAATCCTACGTTTGTGTTAGGAGTTCTTAGTGCCTCGTTACCACAGCATGGACACTTCATGTAAGCACGACCATTTGTCATCTTAGCATGTAGCAACCAGATTGCATAGCCGACTAGCTTCTTATTACATGAGTCACACTGGTATGTGTGAAGAATGTGTTTGTGGAAGCCTTCAAAATAATTAGGCATATATTTCATTTGTGACAGTCTTGCGATGTGTGTCCAATACTCTTGACCGGCATCATATCCAGATGAGTGAATTAAAAATACAGCTTTCTGAATTGTTTCGTTATTAGGATTCTTTTTCTTCATCATTGCAAAGCTATCAAGGATTTCACAGAATAGCTTACGCTGTTGATTTCTCATAACGGTTCCGATAATCGGAAGGTCTACTGAGATACCCCATTTCTCTCGCACTGCATTCTTGTCCATTGGTTTAAACACATCCATGTCTACGCCGGGACGAGTTGGTGTGGGAAGAAGCTTCTTTGCGCCACCCTGTCTAATCTTAGGTGACTGCTCTTTCATTACATTAATGGCAAAGTCTGAGTAACCCATAAGATAATCTGCCGTCTCATACATCTTCAACCACTCTTGTCGTTGTGGTGTGCTGTCAATACATGGCATGAATATCCAACGGAAGTGTTTACGGAATGGACTGTCCATGTGGATAGTTGACATCCACGGGTCCATCCATGAGCATACATAGTCAGGTTCAAAGTCTAGAAGAACGCCATCATATACAGCGGCGCCGAATTGGCCTAACTGTTGTTGACGGCCCCATTGTTCATGGGGTTTGCGGTATTCTTGCTGACCGGCTTGGTCGTTATCCTCTGGGATAGCAGCATAGACTTTCCACGGTACATTTGCAATGCGTGGGTCTGACTGTTTAATATAAGTGCCAAGTTCAGCAATCTCATATTTCCCAGTATCGTATAGTCGTCTAATCAATGACTTAGCGATATTAGAGAATCCCGTGTTAAGTTCGCTGAACTCTGTAACAAACAGGATGCGCTTCTTCTTACTCATGTCCTTTAACCTTACTTCTAATTTTTTCGACTACCTTGTGTACTCGTTTTCTCATTGTTTCTCTTGAGAGACTATAGTGTTCAGCAATTTGGCTGTATGTCATCCCCTCAAGTTTGAATTTTAATAACTGCTTCTCGTCATCTGTTAAGTCAACGTCTTCCAACAAAGAAGATAGGTCAACTGAGTCAATCCCTGTCGTTGAGTGGTCAACCAGAGCTTCTGGGACTGGGACCACCTTGCCAACTTTGACGATGGCTTGTAGGTTTTTGAATTCCGTGTCAGACATCTTCATGGCAGTCTTAATATCACATTCTTCAACTCCGCGACCAAGAAGTTTCTTGAATGTGTTAAGTCTAAGTCTCTTGTTGTGAGGCAGCGAGGTAGGGCCATAAAACTTATTGGCCTCTTGCATGATAGCGTTGCGAATGCACTGGATAACGTATGTTGTCTTTTTGGTGCCTGCCGATTTTGCTCGCGCTGGAGAATATGAAGCAAGTCCGTTAATCATACCGATTTTACCGGCTTGCTCTAGGTCGTCAATATCGGATACGTTGGATTCGAGATACATTTGTTTAGAATACTTTTTAATCTGCCCAATGTAGTTTTTCAGTTCTATTTCGAAATCCATTATATCCTAGTAAGGGTTTGGGTGGCCCCTCGTTTTCATTGAGTGCAATGGAATAGTTGGGTCCAATTACTCGCTTAGGGCCACCCGGAGGTTTAATTAATTAGCTTAATTATGTTTTAAAAGGGCACGTCTTCTGAACTTGCTGCCGCACCACTAACTGCACCGGCACCCTCGCGGGGCTCTGTGAAGATAGAGATGTTACGAACATTAACGTGATTGCGCTTAATTGTCTCGCCATCCTTCTCGTACTGGTCTGTTTCCCAAGTACCTGTTAGAGTTACCTTTGCGCCCTTGGCGCCGTACTTCATAATACGTTCTGCGGTAGCACCCCAAGCCGTAAAGTCAATAAAGGTGGTTTGCTTAACAAGTTCCTCTTGACCCTTCTTACGGTGGTAGCGGTTTACTGCTACTGAGCCTACTGCTTTTGTGGTTTCTCCAACTGGGAAACTACGTGGGTCGTTAGTCATACGCCCGTTTACTGCTAGTTCTGCAAAATCTGTTGCCATTTTCTTTCTCCTATTCAACGTCTGAAAAATCAGCGTCTGTGTGTCCTCTTTAATATACTGTAAAAGGTGCTGTGTGACCCGGGGAAATTAGTTTAAAATTCCCAGGTTATTAACCATTTCTGAGATATTCAATTGCTGAACGCAACTTCTCAATATCATCATAAAACAGTCCAAGTGCGTGATTGCATTGTTGACAAAGTAGTCCGCGAACATGGCCATATTCATGGCAATGGTCTACACACAAGGCTTTGGCTTCTTTGCAAATCTTACACTGTCCACCTTGTTGCTTTGACATTTTATCAAAATCCTCAAGGGTGATTCCATATTTTCTAAGATACGCACTATTGCGTCTTAGTTTTTCATACTTTTTTGTGCTGCGATACTTCTTGCGGCGCTCTCGGCTAGAGATGGTGTAATTTTTAGAAATACAACTCTTACATCTGGTATTCCCATCTTTGCCTTTCTAGTTATTGCCACTATTAGTATATTTGATGCTGCAATTATAGCAGATTAGATGTCTAACTTTATTCTTCCAAGCCACTAGTTGAGAATACCTAAGTTGTTTACAATTAATCCGCCACTCTTACTGGTTTGCCCATCTATGAAGACTACCCGACCCTCTTCTAAGAGATTCTTAAATCTCGCGAATTGAGAAGGGAAGACTACAATTTGGTCATAGATGGCTGTGCCATCCGAACCTGTTAGGAAAGCCATTTCCTGTCCAGGGTTTTTACCCGTCTTGGTGACGGTCTTGCGGATTCCATCAATGTGAATCGCCGTGCGGACACGCTGAGTCATATGAGAGGGAATCTTCTTAATTTCTTGAAGATTGTGAGTTACTGTCGAGAAGACTGCGTCAGTCTCATTAACTGAGATATCACAGCCCAGGAAGTCTCTTTCGTACATTGCAATATGTAGGATAGACTCAAACTTGTCCTTGGACGCATATTCTGAGATTATGCCACGAAGCTTCTCACGGCGACGGATATTGGGGACCACATATTTTGCGACCTTTCTATCAGCTACCTTCGCTTCATCAGCCATCTCCTTAATAACTGCCACGACACTCTTACCATCAACCTCTTTAACGACTGAGTTATACTCGCGCTCTGTAAGTGACTTGATTAACTCATAGTCTGCCAGCATTGTATTACGTGTCAATCCGAAGTGGTCTAGCGCACCTGACTTAATAAGTGCTTCGACTACGTTCTTCTTGATGCCAATGTTTAGTGCTTGGCTTAAGAACTTATCGTATGTGTCTAGGTCTTTGACTTGTTCGATAAGAGGAATCTGTCCGTCTCCAACACCCTTGATACGTGTCAGCCCGTAACGGATAGTCTTCTCGTCAATAATCTTGAAGCGAGCATTACATGTCTTAATAGAAGGCAATGTGATAGTAATACCAAACTCCTTCGCATCATAGATGAACTCGCGTAACTTATCATGCTCTGAACGGTGAAGGTCACCAACAACGAAGTTACAGTTAGCTTCAAAGAACTCTAGAGGATAGTGATGCTTGAGATATGCTGTCTCATAAGTGAGGAATGCATAACAAACACCGTGTGACTTGTTGAAGCCGTATCCAGAGAACTTAACAATCCAAGACCAAAGGGTTTCGCCAACTTCTTCCTTGACGTTCTCCTTCTTACAGCCATCCATAAAGACGGCCTTCATCTTGTTCATCAGTTCTTCCTTCTTCTTACCGGCAGCGCGTCGAATGGTATCAGCGGTCTTTAGGTCAAGACCAGCGATGTCAGTACAGATAAACATTACCTGCTCCTGATAGATACATGCGCCGTGAGTATCGTCTAGAATCTTAGCAAGTTTAGGATGAGGGTAGTCCGACACCTTCTTGCCATCACGAACGTCGAGGTATTCCTGTGTCTGTCCTGAGTCCATTGCGCCAGGGCGAACAACTGTTACTAAGTCAGAAAGGTCTTCGATTGAGCGAGGCTTAACTAACTTACTGTACTTGCGTCCTAGTTGTGATTCAACTTGGAATACACACTTGGTCTTTCCTTCATCAAAGATGTTCTCGTAAACTTCTTGGTCATCTAGTGGAACCTGTTCAATATCAAATTCGTCGTCGTGTCTTTCGCGGACCAACTCCTGGGTTCGTTTAATAATATTCAGTGTGTTGAGACCCAGGATATCCACCTTTAATAGACCGTAGTCATCAATGGCGTTCATGTCATAGCCACCGATGTAACGCTTATCCTCTGGGTGCCATACCATTGGTAGTCCACCATTTGTAAATGGTTCATCACTAATAATGACGGCAGCAGCGTGCTTACCGAATGACTCATAAGTTCCTTCGATTTGATGGGCGATGCCAAATAGGGCCTTACGGCGCTTTGCTTCCTCTTGAAGTTCTGGTGACATACTGATGGCTTCTTTAAGGTTCTTGGCCTTATGATGAATCATCTTAGTAATTTCATTCTGTTCTTCAAAAGCACACTGTCCGATATTTAAGACGACCTTAATCGACTTAGCGGCCCCAAACGAACCAAAGGTAATGATTTGGAAGACCGAATCACTCCCCCATCTTTCTGACATATACTTAATAATTTCTTCACGTCGTTCTTTTTCAAAGTCTGTGTCGATATCAGGTAAAGCGCCCTCTCGTCCTGCATTATAAAATCTTTCCCAGATTAGTCCGTATTCAATTGGGTCAATACCTGTAATACGTGTTAAGTAACAGATTAGTGAACCTGCACCAGAACCTCGTCCTCGACCCTTCTTGATGTTGTTATCTCTTGCGAAGTCACAGATGTCTTCAACAATAAGGAAGTAGGATTCTAGGCCCGCATTCTCTACGTCTTTAAGTTCATACGCGAGACGCTCTCTGTAGTTGGGTTGGTCAATACCAAATTCTATCAGACGAGCTTCACATTTTTGCTTGAGTAACTCAAAGTTCGTTGTACCTTCTGGCGCCCGGTCGAACTCGGGTAAGCGCAGTCTTCCTAAGACTACGTCTAGTTCAACTTGGGACGCTAGGCTCTCCACATTCGCAATCCACTCAGGTTTTGCCCACTTCTCAAAGTCGGCCTTCGATTGAATGAAGTAGCCGTCTGAGTCGAGGTGCTCACCGTCCTTGTGAATATAGTTGTGGAAATAGTCGTGTGCTAATGCTTCTGTTCTATCATTGTAGAATACAGACGCAGTTGGAATAATCTTCAACCCAAGTTTTTCATACGCTTCGCTGACTGCTGGGTCAGTAGTCTCTTGTACTTCAATGTAGATATCTTCGAAGTATGGTGTTAAGCTGTCTATGATGCCAACGTTGGTTGTAACAGCTACGATGCCGTCGTTACGCTGACCTTGTAGCTCAAAGCCACTGTCAGGGTTGGATGATAGTGTGGCGATACGGTTTAGGTTACGTAGACCTTCGTGAGTGGTTGCCCAAAGCGTAATCTGTTCGTGAAACTCATAGCCAATCATAGGTTGTAATCCAGCGGCCTTACACATCTTAGCTAAGTAGATAGTAGAGTGAATGCTGTGCTGGTCTAAGATAGCAACGTGAGAGTCGCCGTCTTTCTTGGCTTTTTCAATAATACTTTGAATATTAGCAATACTGTGCTTGATTGAGTAACGGCAATATGTTCTTAAATTAATCATGTTTTTCTTTCATCTTTCGGATTCGTTCTTTACTGGCGTCCTTGTACTTTTGGCTATTTGTGTCAACGCCTGCTGCATCTAATAAGTCTCCAATGGTTTCTCCTTGTAGTGCCACGCCTTTGATGATGGGTGTTCCGCCGCAGGAGATTTGATATGGAGCTTTCGCATCGCACTCACAACATAGTATACTGTCAGGTCGCTCATCGAACCCGCAGAAAAAATCGGTAATATGGGCGCATTCGGAGCAACGGAATTCGTATGTGGGCATTAAATTTTTATCCTTCCTTCTTTTAGTAATATCCCTACAATCATATAGGTTATTCCAAGACAATCAAATACGACAGATTACAGTGTAACTATGCCTAGAAATATCATTGATGCGTTAGTTGGTATACCAAGTGCTAGTATAATAAGGCCTCCAAGGAACCATATCCACCAACGCTTATCCACCGAATTTCTCCTTAAAAATAGGCCACTGCTTTTTACAGACTTGGGCATCACACATTACTTTACATTTCCATGAGGATTCTGGGTCCTTGCCGTCTCCTTGAACCATTGTACGTCTGACCATCTGAGGTCCCGCAATAGACTCCCAATACTTAACTACCTGCTGACGAGTAAGCTCGTCTTCTTCTTCTGTGAACGAATAGCTTAGTGGACTTGTCCTTGCATAGTCGAACGTCACAAGGTATTCCTTATAGCCAGGGAACAGTTTACGTGCCGCGTAAGAGTATAGCTTAACTTGAATGTCTTCGCTAAACTCATCAAACGATGGCTTCCACATTCCAAACTTGTGGTCGATAATATGACAAGTGTCTGGGTCTTCCTCAACTACTAGGTCGATGAATCCGGTTGAACGCATATCATTGCCGTGAATATCTTGCATTCCAAAGTCAATGTTAAATGCTGCTTCAATACCAAGAATCTTCTTGTTTCGGAGAATAGCATCGTGTCGCGCTACATACTTGGTCATTATTTTAATGCTCTCGTGATAAAGTCCCTCTGGGCAACCTTGGCAACCGCGAGTATTCATGTACGCAAGTGTTTCACCTGTGCGTTTACATAGTGCGTCTTCCTTACCGCTTTGACAAGAGATACACCATTTCTCTGGGTCTGTAACATCCTTTGGCTTTGCGATATCAAAGATAGCAAAGTCAGGGTCCGTCTGTCCATTGTCCGTGCCACGCTTATAAATACGCTTCAATTCATTCTGCCAGTTGAGCCACTTCTTTGTATTTGTGGCAGATACCTTCTTACCGTCCTCAGTGGTACCGCGAATGGCTAATGCATAGTTCTCCATGATTTGGTGAAGTGCGGTTCCATGATTGGCTCCCCAGTTACTACGTAAGGTTACTCTGCTGTAATCTTCGCCACCACAATGTGGGCACTGCTTAGGTTCAGTCTGCTCTACTGTATAGAAGGTCTCTTCACAGTCATTACATTCCTTTAGCATATAGTTTAATATATACTTAAAATTACAGTGTTCGAATGTCTTGATGCGTGATGCACTAATGCTTTTAATGTCCAACTTTATTTATTCCCAGTTTAGGTAAAATTACGTCATCAATATATCTATCAATGTGTTCTGTACCAACTCTATTATTCATAAACTTAACGTCTGCGTCCCACTCATAATCATCTAATGCAGTCTCTGATGCGTGGTTGTCATCTGCAATATCTCCCCAGCTTGGCGATGTAATGCGAACGATGACTGCGTCATTATTAAGACCAGCTTGTAATTCGTTTGGAAAACGACAGTCTGGAATAAGGATAACATCAGTTGGTATATTTGCAAAGTCTTCTAACCAATCTTCTCCGCAGCTACTCCAACGACCGCTGTCTGGCACTGCTCTACGTCTGATATACTTTCTACGAAATGGAGCTTCTGCCCAAATAAGTCCATAGAAACTTTTACGACAAACGTCAGTACCAATAATTTGTAGCAGTTCACGAATAGTGATATAGTCTTGATATTTTTCTGGTCTAACATAGTCTCCGCAATTTTCAATATCGTCCCACTTAAGATAAGTTGACTTCTGCTTACCTTCTTCTGACTCCATGTCTTCGATTGGGATACCAAACACATCGTTAACAAATCTTTTAATAGGGTCAGCAAATGCTGCTTTTTCGGTAGTGAGACCGTTGGCCTCTAATCTCTTACGTAGCTGTTTAGCAAAGAAGTCTTTGCCGCTTTGTTTCTTGCCACTGATTAATATGTATTTAGTCATCTAGTTCTCCAATAATGTAAAAGATGCCTGATTTACTATCAATAGACATACTGACAAGATGATAACCCTTATCCATTAGATTGTTCAAATTCTTATCAAGTTCATCGAAGGATAATACCTTGAATACTTTATATTTCTTTTTCTTCATCGTCATCCTTCCTATCAAAGTCAAACAAAACAAACTCCTTGGCGTCTGTCTCGCTTCGTGGACCGTCTTCTGCAATGCTGCTAATATAAGCTAGTGCATCAGCATGATTACTGAAAATACGAGATGGCTTAATCAGTCCGATTATCCATGCAGATACGTGTTCAATACCTTCTGGACAAATAATAAGCACTGGCTTCTTCTGACGACGAGCAGTTACAATCTCTTCGATGGTTCCTACTGTGCGAACGTCCTTGGGAAGTCTTGCAATAAGAATGTCACACTTGTCAACCATTCTTAAATCCATAGTGATAATCTTCTTCATCTGCTTATGTAACGACAACCAGTCCTTGCGGTCACGGTACTTCTTTTGAAGCTCCCACTCCTTAGATACAGGGAGTGCGTGAGCCACGAATGGCTTATTAGTTGGGCTCAGAATATTCTTCCTCTGTGCGCCCATCTCTTTTAGTTTTTCTTCAATCTCTTCGCGCCAGCCAATGCCGTGGTCATCCACGTATTCCATTGGTCCCGCCAAGTAGAAAGATACATCTTTCCAAATAGGGTTTGTCATTATAGTAAAGTCTCCAAAATCTCGCCAACTGTCAACGCTCCGTAGTCTTTTCCTGCTGGTGGTTGTTTAATTGAAACAGTGAAGTGTCCCTGAATCTGTTCCTTAATTCTCTCGCAAGCATTCAAGCCAGCATTGGCCTTGCTCTCGCTATCATTATCATAACATAGAATCACCGTTTCGACACCTAGCGAAATCAGCAATTGTTGTTGTTCGAATGACAACCCTAATCCTAGAGTAGCCACTACATTATAGATGCCAGCCATTTGTAGCTTCCAAACGTCGATTGGTCCTTCAACGATGAATACTTTTTTAGTCTGCTTTAAATTATCTTTACAGTTATTTAGGTTATAAAGTACAGAGCCCTTGTTAAATAGTCCGGCTTTACGAGTTACAAAGTCACGACCGTGAACCCACTTGGCTTGGTCCGTAGAGGCCAGCTCCTCGTCATTTAATAAAACTCGTCCGGTGAACCCTACAACGTTATTGAGTGCGTCATACACAGGCACAACGGCTCTACGGTCCATGAACGTACCTGTCCTCTGCCAGTATCCGACCTTATGTTTTCTAAGGATTTCCGTTGAAATACCTCTCCCACAGAAGTAAATATCCTCCATTAGTAAAGTGAGTTTTTCAGGGTCTACAATCACATTGTCGCGCTCAACCTTGACGGCTGTCGAACCTCTGTCTGCTGGCATGTCCTTTAATTCGCCGTTTCTCAGTTCATCAATGTAGCGGAGTGCTTGTGGAAATGCCATCTCTCTCATTGCCTGCACTAATCCAACTACGTCCGTAGAAGTATCTTCGTGACAACCATGTGAGTAACATCTCCAAACACCTTGGTCACAGGACCAAACCCACGCGCCAGTATTGTCGGCGTCTCCAGGGTGATACGGAATCTGGCAGCGAGCCTTGAGATATCTTCCACCATCAAAGTATTCGATGCCGAGTTGTTTGAGGACTGCTGTGATGTGTGAGCGACCCCACCTCTTAATCTCATTAATCTCGTCCTTAGTGTATGTCTTATATTCTTTAGTCATTGTCATTAGGTCCAAACTCATTCTCTAGAAGTTCCTGTGTGGTTACGTCAGAGCCATGCTTCTTCTTTGCCTTCTTCTTGCCCCACTTCTTTTCTTCTTGTTCTGGTGGTGCAGACTGCCAAGTATGAATTCCCAACTCTCCAATAATACCTGTTGCCTTGTTGTACTGAAATTGGATGTGTTCGTTTTCTGCTGTTGCTGGTCCGTGACGAGCCACGAATACGCGCATTAAGTGAGTACCGTTTGGGTCCTTGGTTAGTAGCTCGTTGTCCTTCTGTTTGAAGAGAGTTACCGAATCTACTAGGTCGGCAATTCGTTTCGACGCGCCGAGACAGTTAATAGTTGTGTCATCTGCACGGTTGGTCTGGCCGAACGTAATACATGGAACCTTGTACTTGCCACAGAAATCCTTGAGCGAACTCATATTTAGTCCGAGCAACTGATACTCTTGTAGTCCGTAAGCCTTCATGTCAGTGAACGATGATAGCTTTACATAGTCATAGATGATAAGACCTTCTGGGAACTTACCTTCTGCTGAAACTTTGTTCTCAATAATCCAACGTCGCATCTGTGGAATCAAGTCAACGACTTGTCTGCCACGCGCTGAGATGTATGTGATATCCCTGGTCTTGAACTCTGCAACTCCTTGTTGAATTCTATTGTAGAACTTGTGGTCGTCATGCTCTACGTTCTTCCAGTGACCATCTTTAATTAGCTTTGTAGGAAGCTTGGTAATCATAGAGACTAGACGTACTAGAATCATTGATTCGTTCATCTCTGTGTCAATGAATAGGACTGGCATATGTTTACCAGTCTCCAATGCTGCGTTCATCCCAATAGTTGACTTACCTGTCTTGTTGGTTGCAATAACACAATGGACTAGTCCGTTACCAATACCTCCGATACGTTCCTGCCAGATTGGAAATCCAATATCTAATCCGCCTGTACCCTCGTTGTCTCCGTAGAAGTTAATCTCGTCCTCTACAATGTCTGCTAATCGTACTGCCCTGTCTTCAGAGAAGTTAGCCGATGACGTAACAGATAGAACTGTGTCTTCAAACTTCGATAAAATGTCTGCTAATGAATCGTCTGTTGATTCAATGTAGCTTCCAAGGTTCTTTAGTTGTGAGCGAGCAGAGCGTTTCATCGACTCTTTTTTGAGTTGTCGAACGTATGTTACTGCTTCGTCTCCGGTTGGCGAGAGTGCCATAATAGCTTCAATCTCGTCGCCACCTTTTGTTTGTTCGTCCCAATCGTCAATGGCAAGATTTCTTGCTGTTGATGTAATTAGGTTTACGTTGGGCTGTTGCCCCTCTTCTACAATCTGTAACACTGTGCGTGCAATGACGCGATTCGTAATCGACTCAAAATCTTCTTCGCTTAACTTAAAGGGAAGAGTGTGAGCGAAATCGGGAATGGTAATCAGCGCGGATAATGTTCCTCTTTCAGCTTCTAAATTCATATGTTATAATGCCTCTGTAATAATCTCTTTTAATTCTTCTACAGACCATTCATCGAAGTCTCCTTCGCGGACGACAATCAGCGTTACGTCGTTAAGGTCTGCAATTTTTTGTTTGCGCTGGTCTGCTACTATTTGCTTTTCGAAGCCAGCCTTTGTTTGGTGAAAGAATGGCACGAACTCATCATGTTGTCGTCCGTGAAATTCAAATGCCATGTTTTGTCCCGGAACCCAAAAGTCCCAAGATAAGTTGCCACAGTTAGGTAGTGGATAGTCCTCGTATGTAGGTCCTCTGCCATAGATTTTGCAGATGAGTCTACCAAGCTTCCACTGAGCGTTAGAGCGACTTTCAGTCTTTCTCTTTACTCCGAACTGTGAGCGTAATTCAAATGTGTTTTCCTTTTCGTTGATATCAATAAATTTCAATTATCTGCCTAACATTTCTAGCAGTTGTTTCTCAAGAGACGCATAAACTGATGGGTTGTTAGCAATGTAAGCTGCTGCCTTAGCGCGACCAACAAACTTCTTCTCTTCGGGTGTACCTCTATCAAAGTAGTACGAGGTCTTCTCGTTCTCTACAATACCTAGTTCAAGTGAAAGCTCTGTGATTTCACGGGCTCTATCAATACCTTCTCCATACTTCAACCAGAACTCTGGTGCGTTGTTTGTTGTTGCCATCTTGTTCTTGACAACTTTAACTTTAATCAAGTGACCATTAATGTTTCCATCTGCGTCAATATCAAAGTTAGCCTTAGCTTCACCCTTAGATAGCTTGAGTCGCTGCGACGAGTAGAACTTGACTGCGTGACCACCGGGTGTAACCTCTGGGTCGCCAAACATCTTGCCTGGGTTCTCACGAACCTGATTAATCCAGATGAGACAGTTCTTATTCTTCTTACAAATGCTCTTTAGTTTACGACAGGCATCTGACATTAATTTAGCTAACTTGCCAATCGTCTGCTTACCAATCTCTCCACCGTTTAAGATTGCGTCCGGCAGTAATGCGTCAATCGAATCAATAACAAGAACAGCGTTCTTGAATGTTGAAAGGAAGGTTTCTGCGTATTGTAGGTTTTCTTCTCCAGATAGAACTCTAACTTCGTCCTCGTCTTCTTTGTCGTGGACTAGGCCTTCTCTATAAATCCAAAGAGGGTTACCATCAGCATCTACCTTGTTAATGTCAAGGGTTTGAATGGAACTGATTAACGACCTATTTAGTGAGCCTTCTACATCAAGGTAACCTACTAGTCCGCCATTTGATTGATGTTGTCCACAAATCTCTAAAGCAAGAGTTGTCTTGCCAACACCGTTCTGTGCAAAGATTTCACTCATATATCCGAGCGGAAACGCTTCAGTTAATGCCATGTCTAATCTGAATGAGCCAGTGCCAATACCTTTAGGTTCATCTACCTCTCCAGACATTCGTCCACCCAGCTTTTTCATTACTTGTTTTTCAAAAAGCTTGTAGTCGTGTGAGCCAAAACCTTCTGCTGCACCAATACGGTCTTTCTTCGGTGCCATCGCCATCTCTTCTTCTCTTAATCGTTCTTCTCTCTCTAATGCGTTCTCGCTCATTTAAATGTCTCCTAGGAAGTCGGTCAACTTCTTATTCTTCTTTGGTGTTGCAATTTCTTTTTCAATCTCAATCTCAACTTCTACTGGCCTGTACTTGTTTGTGTAGACCGTAACAAGCTGCGCCAGGGTGAAATCAACAAGCGAATCGTCGTCTCGCAAATTATAGATAAACAGCCCAATATCATCATCAAACTGATACCCAGGATTCTTATACAAAAACCACGCAAGTCTGTTGCTTCCCACTTCTTTAGAAATCCGCCCAGCCAGTTTAATAAGTTTAACGTATTCCGCATAGAGCCTACTCTCTCGCCAGAAATAATCCTGTTGATTTCCGTATTTATTTAACATTATAATTTCTGCTAAACATGCAGTATAGCTTCTATGTACGCCGCTACCACAAATAATGTTGTACTTAATTACTGTTTTTTTTGCCATATTTAACTACCAAACTACATAGCCTTTTAAACTCTGTATTAGAATGTTGTGGGAATCTTTTAGGTATCATTTTACCTACGAATTCAAATTCCTGTTTAAATTTTGGAACCCACATTATTTATATCTTTCCTTAGATGCGCGAGCCGCACAACAAGTTGATACTCTAAATTTACCCATACTTGGGTATTCTACCCACTTGATTTTGCACCATCTGCGACAATGAATGTTTCCGCACCGATACCGAATTACAATCTTGTCAGTAATTCCGGGTTGGTCGGGCCGCATTGTTGCTGGAGTGAATCTTCGCTTAATTCGTGATAAATTGCGGACTCTCATTATCGACTGCTCTCTTTTCTTGCGTTGAGTTCTCACCGTCATACCAAGTGATTACTACTTCATCGTTGTTTGTCTCTGTTGCACCTACTCCAATATACTCTTTTCGGGCGTTCGTGCCACCCAAAAATCCTTCAACTTTACGGCTGAAGAAGTAGGCCCTAGCGTGTCTGGGCAGAAAAATACCCTGGTGGTCATACTGAATTTGCAGAGATACGACTTTTAAGTTTAAGTCTTTTGCGTATCTACGCAGCAGTAGCCAGGGGCGCTCGTCTTCCAAATTATGTCTTTCGACATACTGGGCAAGCGTCTTGTGAATTGTTTCTTCGTCTAATTTAACGCCATTAGATAATTCGGCAGCGAATCCCCGCATGTACTTCTCCTGTTAATCGTCTATCTTAGTATACTGTAACGCGAGCCGTTTGGCTCCATGTGTTTTGGAAATTTATCTACTTACGTAATATATGTGTTCTGATTCTATCTTTAGATGTATTCTAAAGAGAATAAGAACGCAAAGTCAATTTTCTCTCCAGTATTGATTGGAGCAACTGATAGTGCAATATGATAATCGTGCATAATACTTGTACCGGCACGCGAACTAAGGCTAAGTGAATTAGATGATGCGTCATCTGAAAACTTAGTCCATGCTGAATCTTTTACGGTCTCGAAGCCCTGTACTGTGACTCCCGTAACGAGCGCACTCTCATCGTCCACACCAGATGCGGCATTGAGAGCAATACACTTGAGTTCGGCATTCTGGGTCACAACTGCCTGACCAGAAGGCTCAGTGAACCTGACGCGGATTGTGGCGTCAAGGTCAGTAATCGTTGAAACAGCCACAGAGCCCGAAGCGTTCGGATTGACTGAACCTGAGTTAATATACTTCAAATTAGCCAGTTCTCCCTGGGCCGCATTAATAGTTGCATCAGGGGCTACACCACTCTCATTTACAGCAAAGGTCTTATCTTGATAGGTATTGACAGTTACGAATGACCCTGGACCGCTGGCTCCGAAGAACCCAAAACGGTTCCATTCCGTACCAGAACCCGCTACGAAGGGGTCCAACTGGTAAGGATGTGAGGCTGCCCCCGATGATGCGTGAAATTCAATAACTCCGCTGATTGCCATATTATGCTCCTAGATTCTCATATATTATACACCAAAAGACTAACTAGTAAAGTCGTCTATCCAGGCTGGTACTGTCCCAAATGGGCCCAGCATTTCCATTATCTTCACAATATCCTTTACACCGGACGTAGCAATTTCCACCCGTCCAAGATATTGATACTGATTAGTATTTCCAAAAGGCTTCGCATTGAACAACATATAGTCATTACCGACAAAATCCCCTTGTCCTTGAATAATTCTATTATTATTTGCTGGCGAGAAGTCAGCATTGATTAGTGACTCAAATGAGTGACCCAGCTCCTGTTCCATCATAATTTCATATGGTCCATTAGAGTCAGCATGGAATACAGCAGCAGCAAATTTACCTGAAGATACTGGCAGTGGATATATTGGCCGGGCTTGGTCAACAACAAGTCCATACATTCTATGAGGACTATGTAGTCTGTGTATGGTAGATGCTCCCATTAGCCTTCCACCAATAGTGCCTACGAACTCTGGAACAGAGATAGCCGTTCCCCAATTTCCAGAAGGGATGATGGCTCCTCGTGGGTTAATTCCGTCAGTAATAATAACACGTGTGAAGAAATCTGAACCCTCTCTTGTATTACAGTATGTATATCCGCCAAGAGAAATTCCACCATCGTGAGGGACATGGTTTTCCATAGTCCCGGCAACATGTACGGGAAATGAAGGGTCATTTGTTACAAACGGTCCTGACTCAGTAGATGATAATAGGGCTCCAGTTCTCTTATTATAAGTTGCAAAAATAAAATATTCATCTTTGAGGGGCGGATTTGTTTGACTAGGTGGTGATTGTGGGAAATTAATTAATGTAAGTACCGTAAGGGTTGTTGAAGAACCAGGGTCATTATTTGGAGTATCTGTTCCCCAATTTTGTGCAGTTATCATCTTTGAAGTTTGATATGTATCATTCTCAGCAAATCTGCGCCACATCACATCCCCGTTGATAGGTGAGCATAATATCATACCTGAAGAATCTGGAGACCACATACCCTCGTTAAATACATGGATACCACTCGCCCTCATTACAGGTATACCACCTGTGGCAAACTTATATCCATATGCATTGAATCCCACATTTCTCCAGTTAGGAATTGGTGGCCAAATACCTAGTAGTCCTGACTTACCAGCATCGTCAAAGACTTGGAATCCGTATATCCCAGAATTGAGAGTAACTGATGGCGCTGAGAACTGCCCAAATCCATTATTACCCATGTCTTCTAAAAGGCGGCGTGGAAGTACAGACGTACAATCACCAGTCGCGCTGGCATCAAGTTTTCCTAAGTCTTCTAAGTCATATCCAATTCTTATTTTGGAGTTAGCAGTTGTGAAGCCATCTCCCATAACAAGAAACTTATCTAGGTCGGCCGCTGCATACCCGCTACCGAGTACACCTGGGTATAGGTCGGAAATGATTATGTTGTTCGCGTGCGCTTTGTCTAAAGCTGATACCCTTACCATGCCACCAGTCTTGGACATGAATGATGGCGTGATTGGCATGACGAAAGTTTGATTTCCGCCAGATGACGCAACGAACTTAGAGGCGCGAGTATATGGTTGATACTGAACTTCTCTCAGGTCGATATCATATAGTGCTCCAGATACGGCAAGCCCAGATGGCGACGTACTGTCGTCAGGGTGTGTCCATGTTGGTAGAGATGTTCCGTCTGGTCCTGGGAGCTGGTTTGCTAGAAAATAGTCTTCAAGAATCTGGACACCTGAATAGTCAACATCCTCTGGGATATAAGTCATCAGTAATCCTGATAGGGCTGTACGCAAGTCCACAATGTAGTCCTTGAATGCTACGTTACCTGGGCCAGCATCAGCACCACTTAGTGAAGGGTTAGCATATTGTCCATCTAAGTTTCCACCGTCTGCTCTAGGTTCAAAGTCGGCACTGACAGCGGCATCTTTATTAATATACTTTGTAAACTTTCTATCTGATGCTGAAATAGCTTTATAGATTGCTCTCTCGGCGGTAAGTGTAAACATAGGTTCCTCAAAGAGAATACCTGAGTATCCAATTTTCTCTCCCACCTGAAGGGTGAACTGGTCCCTGTTGTATGCATATGGTCTGACGCCGCTAGATACTGTCATCTTAGAACTTCAAAAATGCGGACTTGCTGATATGAATGTATCGAACTTCTGCACTAAGACCAGATGTCGGCGTGAAGGTTGCCATAATGCCCTTATCCCCTGGTTCTGCAAACTGTCCATATGGAAGAACATATACATCGTTATATCCAAAAGTAGTTGTAATACCGGATGCATCTAACTCTCTAACAGTTGCCAGTACGCCACTTGTTCCAGGATTTGTAAGACTAACAATCTCTACCGCAGTACCTCCACCTCCTGTACTGGGTGCAATCAATGTAAAACCTTGATTATCTGGTCCTGGTTTAAAATTATTCTGTGATGCCATGTTAGCTTCCGTTCTCAGCAACTTGTGTTTGAACACCAAGTGCTATTACTGTGTTATTTAGTGATGGTAAGCTGCATAGCCATCTTCCGTGTGCATCTCCCAGAAGTGATACATTGTATGTGTCATCTCCGTTACTCTCTTCTACTTGAACCACCATTCCTGGGGAAAGCTTGCGTCCACCAGTTAGGTAGGCAAATTCTTCTCCATCGACGCGCTTGTGGATATATACACACTTGTCGCCAACGTTAAGATATCCGTCTAGACAAGTAACACCTTGGTCTGTTACTGATTCTTCACTATTTCTAATTGTCTGATTGGTAGGTCTAACTGCACCTTCACGGTTACTGATGATAATAGTACCAACGAATGCGTCAGAGTTCTGGTTATCTACAATAACGGTGTGCTGGTCAAGTTCGGTTGACAGGATATTCTGACGTGGAACCTGATTGCTATCTGGTAGTACCACTGTTATAACATCAAGTGAGTTAAGTGTATGACCATGTGTTGAGGTTCCAATTGGGAACGTTACGTTTGTCTGCCCAGCAACAAATTGTGCACGGCGTGTAATCTGCACATAGTATCTTTCCTCTACTGGGTATGACTGGCCGCCTAGTACCTTAGAACAAGCTGCTTCATTAAAGATGTTATTAATTGAAATCACTTCACATGCCTCTTGACGTTCAAAGTCAAAATTCAGTTGTGAGCCTCCACCATTAGTGAATGGGTCGGGGTCAGTTACACTTGTATCTGGTAGTCCTGCTAAGAAGTTACCAAGGTCACTGAAATCAATAGGCTGAATCACACCTTCAAGTCTTGCGCGCGTTCGGTCCTCAAGAGGCCCTGGCTTACGAGGAGTTACGAAGAATGATTGAGCTTTATATTGTGTTTCAAGTCCACCGGCACCGTATGAGATATTAACTTCATTAACACCGTGGTCTCTTTCACCATATAATCCTGAACTATTGACTGACTGTACTGCGAACGTATCAAACGAGATGCGTGGCAGACCAACTTGACTGATATTTACGAACTGTGCATCTTCTTGAATGGAACGATGGCTATTGATATAGTCGAATGCTCTACGATTTAGTTTTGTGATAGAAGTGTCAGAACCTTCTGGGAATTCAGACCAAGGTGATAATGCATCTTCAATGATTACGTTCGGCCCAGTAAGTGGGTCGGCAACACCAGATGACCATCCGGTTGGATATGTTCTACCATATCTTTCTGATGATATTACTGGAACTGCAACTCCGCTTAAGTAAGTATATGGAACAACAACTGTTCGTGGGTCGATTAAGTCAATTAATCCTGACTGTCCAAGAGCAAGTCCTAGTTCAGTTAATGTGGCTAAGTTTCCTAGTACATCATCTGTTTCAATACCACTTGCTGCTAGTGATGGAAGTTGACACCATAGTGTTCCTTCTGGGAAGTCTTCAAAAGAGAAAGATTCTTCTCGACGAGGGTCCATTACTCGCTGACCGACTGTGGTGATTTGTACTGGGATGTAGTGTTCGCCTGTGCCGCTTGGGTTAAACGGTTTCGCATCCTCGGTCCATTGAATGAATGAAGCTGGTGAGTCCTCTCCTAGAGGTCCGTATACCGTTCCTGATGGAAGCACACAGTGTGCTCCAACCTTATTATTTCTTGTGTTGAAGAATGGAGATACAGGGCCATATCTTCTGTCAATTTCATAATCATCTACGAATGGTTGTGTCTGGTCTTGTCTGCGATTTTCAACATCACACCATGCTTCGGCAGCGAGGGCATATACACGGTCATCATATGTTAGTCCGTGAGTCGCGACATAACTCTTGCCATAGTGTCGGGATGCGTGTTGTGATACTCTGCTGAAGAATTCTAGCGTCCAATTATTGTTAATATCGCGACGGTTATTGATGACGCGAATATTTGTCTCTGGGTTGTTTAGAATTTCTGCAATCGGCTGTCTTGGGTCGAGTCGGCTCTGGAAGTCTAGATGCTGTGCAGCAACACTACCAGCGTCTGCTGTTAAAGCCCAGCCTGACGGAGATGGTGAAGACTGATAAATCTTGAAGTAAGACCATTGTTCAATGCCAGCTAGTGACATCTGTAGTTCCTTCTCGGTTGGAACGTATGTTCTGTAGAATCCGTCTGCATCGTAGAAACCAACGGTTAACATATGCCATGCGGCCTCAAAGAGAAGTGCGCCTGATGGGTTTGTTAGTCCTCCATCATATACAGTATCTAGTCCGTCGATAGGTGAAAGTAATTTACTATTCATCATACCCTCTTGGCGAGCACCAAGAAGTTCTACGCGAGTTGATTCGTTAAGCTTGTCGATACCGTAAGAGATTCCCTTTACGTTTTCAATACCGGAACCGCCGAAGCCATCAATGATAGTTATAATTCTATCTTCAGGGATAGTGAATGGGGCTTGCTTGTTAATTAAGTCAATTTCTTCCTCTTGCATATTCCAGTACCACTCGAATGCAGTGTCTAGTGTTACGTCATCCATCAGCTTGCGAAGTGACTGCATACCGAACTTGAATCGTAGTGAGTTGATATCTGTTCCGATGTTGGGCTGAATTTCCGCAGCAGGCGGTAGCTTACTAGAAACACCAGAGCCAAGTCTGCTTTCAATAGCTGCAACCATCTGTGGGTATGTTGCTCCACGACTAATAATGCGTTGATACTCTAAGAAGTTGGGGTCGTTAGCTTCTAGCTCTGTCTTTGTTACACCACGGGCGTTCCAAGTTCTAGACTGTGGTCCCGAGATACCATTAATTTCTCTCCATTCTCTAGGAATAGAAACTACGCCTGATGGAACGTCTCCAGCAAGGTCTTCTGTAGTAATTTGATACTGGTCTAGCGTTGTACGTGTGTCTCTTAGGATAACACTCATAGTTGTACCACCAGCACCTGAGTCCCAGTCCGCGTGTGTAATATTACCCTTTAGATAGAAGCCAGAGATTTGCATCTCAATCGTACTGTTAATTGCTGGAAGATTTCCAGACGCACCGTGACCATAACCTGTTCCGCTAGGAATAAAGTCTAGTTCAAAACCATGAGGAGTTGAGTTGAATCCGAATGTTGCTCGCATTCCAACTAAGAAGGCAAGTAGGTCTGACCCTGGCTCTCCTACTGGAATCTGTCCGCTTGGGAATGGAATACCAAAGAAAGGAGTTTGGTCGCCTGATAGTACGTCGATATATGATGCGGTCATTAGTTGTTCGCTCCAATCACTATTGAATCAGTCACGATGAATCCTTCTGCGTCACGAACTCTAAATACCGGTATATAACAACCTATAACCGGATACATCTTATAGATAGAATTGACGCTTGCAGAACGAGTACCGTCCCCAAAGTACACATAACTATCTCTAATCTCGGTTGGTGCTGAATCAATAATACCACTAAAAGCAACCTCAAGCGGAGCTAGTCCAGACTGTGGTGTTGCTGTAAGTCTAATCTGTGGTAGTGTTGCGTTAGCAGCAGTGTTAACGAGCGTACGAGAGGAGTTGATTAGTCCCTTGTCATCAATGGCAACGAAGAGAACATCAAAGAGTCCTGACTC
>Ga0222664_1000449_pt1 | contig 24070 bp, 20 predicted proteins | sample AntAcemetagen604_FD_181147 | JGI IMG/M metagenome (GOLD analysis project Ga0222664, IMG submission 181147) | Saline water microbial communities from Ace Lake, Antarctica - #604 | ecosystem: Environmental > Aquatic > Non-marine Saline and Alkaline > Saline | place: Antarctica: Ace Lake...
AAGTATCTGTAGTGAACTTCCAAGCTGTCCGGTTGCAAAATTGATAGACCGTTGATTTTTGGAATCAGGCACTTCAGTACCATCAATAAACCACGCAATAGTTGCTCCATTGGTGTTGATGCTGTAATCATTGAGCGTTGCTGTAACTGACTCGTTTGGTTCTGGAAAGCGAGGAGACAGTACTAGTGATGAGGCGTTTGTCTGCCCGGTAAGACCTGGCAGTTGTGCATGTGTTTGCTGATCTGGCACCCCTAAAAACAAGAGTGTGAATACAGCTATGGAAAAGAAATGTATATACTGCATGAGACTTAAGCATAGCACGCGCTATTGCACCTAAATATTGGGTATAAACAGTAGTTATTTTTGGGACAGTATGACGTATCCAACCCAGACCAGTCCCCAAGGAACTATAAAGAGAAAAGCTGTCCAGGACATAATTACGCACATGAAAAAAAATAGTATTCTATTTCTACTAGTGAACTGATCTAAGTAGGTAAACATAAGAACAGACATTATAAAGGTGCTTATTATAATAATGATAACCCAAGCTACTTGAGCAATGAAAACTCCAGGGATAACATATGAGGCTATTTTGGTAGATTCAAGGCCTACTGCAATCATAAAAGCGAAGGCAGCTATCAGCTGTATAATCAAAGGGGTAGCAATTAAAGGTCCTAGAGTAGTCAGTCTTCTTGTCAGGCGAATTCTTTTTTTTAACCGCTTAGCGTTACTTTTTGTATTCTTGAGCGTATCGATGGCATTGCGTAGTCTCGATTTCTGTTGAGCTGCTGGAGGGTGGCTACTTGGGTCTTCAGTATCGCTATTACGACGCTGGGCACGGCGAAGAGCAATGTTGCTGGTAATACGGGAATTCCCTGCCTTGAAGGAATCGGTCGGTTTTTCTTCAGTAGCAGTGTTATCAACCACCAAGCGTGGGGCAGGGCGTTGGTTTGTATTGTCAGCCACATAGTTATGTGTTGAGTGTTCTGTAGTGGCTCGTTTTTTTCTTTCAGCTCCTGCCATGAATTACTCTTGTGCGTCACGAAGCTCTTCGCGCGCTTTTTTAATCTGCAAAATCTGTGAAGGATCAGAGGTGATTATCTGGTCTTCAGTGTATGAGGCAATCACACGAATTGCTACGTGCTTGAGTCCGGCAAAGAAGATACCCTCCCCCACGTTTGACTCTAGGAGTAAATATTTCTCTTCATCAGTGAGGTTGAAAGTATTTTGGATGTTGTCTATTGCCGTTGGTGACTGCTTCATCAGTAGTTGCAGTGATGAGTTGGTGATCATCGGTACACCATATGGTGAACGAAGGAAGTCGTCCACATCCTGGGTGATGGTTGAAAGACCTAGGTAATACTTACGTCCACGTTTTGCAAGCATAAACAAGAACGATGCGGTGTCTTCACTTTTCATCATCCACCAGGCTTCATCAATTACCAGTAGTCGCTTCACCATTCGACGCCGGATAGCTCCCCAGATGTGGTGGGTGATGATGTACATCGCTACAGTCTTAAGCTCATCTTCCATATCACGCAGTGCAAACACTACAAATTTCTGGTTGATGTCGACGTTGGTTGGCTGGTTCATGAACCCTGACCATGTTCCTGAGGTGTATTTTTGTAGGCGTGAGATAAGGGACGCACTTCCCTCCATTCCGGCAAGAACCATTTCAAAGTCTGAAAGTAGTGGTGCTTGAAGATCACCAAAATCTGAGTTCCCGGTGATGTCCTTAAGCGCATATGCCTCTACGATAGCCTGATCAATGATGGTCTCTTCTTCAGGTGAGATTCCTCCAAGCATAAGCCGAAAGAGTCCAATGAGTTCAATAATTTGTGAGCGTAAGACGTCTTCTGGGTTTTCATCCTGTTGAGGTTTTGGCAGGTCAAAAGGATTGATGTGATGCGAAGAAGAAAGAGAAATGTTGAAGAATCGACCACCAGTTGCTTCCGCTAGGTACTCATACTCACGTTCAGGGTCAATAACAATCACCTCTGTTCCAAACATAAGCGAGCGGAGTATTTCAAGCTTGGTAGTATAGGACTTTCCTGCACCAGATGTCGCAAAGGTAACTGAGTTGTAGTTCGTAAGTTGATACCGATCAAAAAGTACTAACGAGGAATTGTGACGGTTGATTCCATAAAGAATTCCCGAGTCTGAGGTAAGGTCAAAAGAGGTGAACGGGAAGAAACTTGAAAGTGGTGAAGAATTAAACTTACTGTGCACCATCAGTTCGTCGTTCATAAACGGCAACACACTCTTAAGTCCCTGTTCCTGTTGGTAGAGTGCAGGCTTAAGATAAATAAGTCGTGAATCAAGAATGTTCTTGATTTCATCTTGCGTTTTATTTAAGGTAATTTCATCATTACTATAGATAGTGAGATAGAGACCAACGTCAAATAATTTCTCTTCAGCTTGCTGTAGTTTGTCTCGCAAGTCTTCAAGGTTGCGGTAGGCAGCTTCCAGTTGTGGGTCACGCACCATCCCCTTTTCTGCCCGTACGTTTATCTGACTTTGTACCTCAGCAACTTTTTTTTGAAATTTCTTTAGTGTGTCTGCTGTGTTGATTGGGTGGATAAATATTGACACATCAAGTTCCTTTTCCATGTTAAGAATTGGTTCAAGCCAGCCATCATTTAGGTATCGTGGATATGAAACAGTAAAAAATGTGCGTGCGTGGGTACCGCTTACGTTAATGCTTCGAGCGTTAATTTGCACACCAGACGGCGCAATGACATCTTCAAGGGTCATCAGTGACTCTGAAAAATCAGAGATGTTTTCACCACCTTCTACTGACGTTGATTTTTTTGGTTGTAGTAAATCGAAAATGCTCATATCTTATAGTATTGTACAGGAACGTGTTAGTTAGGGTCTGGGGCTGATCCACTAATGTCTCCAGGGTTAAAGATGTGGTAGTACAGCTCAACTAATGCCTCATCTTCAAGTGCAATAGTACGTACACCAATCCGGTTTAGTCCCTGCTCTACTAGCGAGGCCCGTTGCTCAAGCTGTAGTCGCTGTTCTTCAAACTTTTCCTCAGTAGAGTCTGATGATGTACTGCGTCCAAAGATAGAACTAATGCCTGAACTGATATCAATAGACTTTGAAGAGTATGGCACGACGATAAAAAAGTTTTTACTCATCACATCTACTTCAGATACAAATGTTTTAATAAAACTCATATACTCACGTAGTTGAATTTTCATAAGATCGTTATCTTGTAGTGGTTCTCGTTCACGGAGTTGCTCTAGGTATGGTTCGATGTCCAGCCGACGGGACTGAATGTAGAACTGGATTGAAAAATCCAGTGTATTTAAAAAATTCTGGAACTGTCCAAGAATAGCTCGTTGTTCGTCTAGTGACTTTAACGCAAAGTTGATAGATGATGCTAGTAAGATACTACACATTCGGCCATCCTTAAGAATCACCACATTTTGCTTGATGTCTTTTATGGGTACGAATTCTTGGGTTGTGGTTTTTTTAGTTGCCATGACGTTATTCTTTTTTCTGGAGGGCATTTAATTCCAGTTGACGAGCAAGCGAGTTAATACCTCCGGTTTTTCTTGGTTGCACCACGACTTTTTGGGTGTCTGGTTCTACTGAAGTATGGTTCTCAGCACTGTACATGTTTTGTTTTCTTTTTCGCCAGTGATAGATTCTGTTTGACTTGTAGAAAGAAAAGACAGACTCCAAAAAGATTGAAAATGGCCGATTGTTTACTGGATAAAAAGCCAATAAAAACGCTACAGCCGAAGCTGGAATGCCAATAAGTATAAAGATAAAAATTGGAAACGCCAGAAATGTAACGGCTGCAATACCAATACCGCCACAGAGATACACAAACTGTTTCCAGGTGAATGGGCCAAAGATTTTATCTTCGATTTCAATAAACTGAGGAACTTCAAATCGCATAACTGTAGTATAGCCTGCATCGGGCACTGCGTATGTGGGAGTTGTGTACATAACAGACGAAATAAAATTTCTGACCTGTATGTCTTATTCTTTCTCTTCGTAGGTTGGCATTCCAGCTAGTTTTGGTTTCTCTTGTAAGAGGTCTTGCTGGGAAGCACTTCTGATTACTTTTTCAGTGTGTTCTGCCTCTTGTGGTTCCTCTGGAAACTCCGCTCGATACGCACCATACCCGTGAATACGACTCATGTCCCCTTCCATAGTACGCATTGCTTGGACTGGTGTTGGTGTGAGTACTGGAGTATTTTCTCCGTCAGCATCTTCCTGCTGTGTAGTAGGAGTAGTAGCAGTTGGTGGAGGTGTCATGGCCTTCTGGAGTTCTTGAAGTTCAGCTCTGTTTGGGTGTACTTCGCCTTTTTCCCGTGCGATTACAGGTGCCAGGAATTCTTTAAGCTCACCCATAATACGCATTGCATCATCAGCACTTACCCCTACTTTTTTTTGCAGTAAGGCAGGCAGTTCAGAAGTTGTATGGAAGCCAAGGATCACATCTCCAGTTGTTTCTAGAAAATCATCAACAGAGGTTGTTTGGATTGCATACTTTTCAATTAATTGTCTGTTTAATGTGGCAGCAACAGAAGAGCTGTATAGAGCTTTTACATCTACAGGTAATGCTTCATATGCTTCTGTACGCTTTAATTCATTCATACACCTATTATTTTAAAGACCAAATTTCCTACCTATGCGGTCACTGGTCAACCAGTCTGATAATTCTCTTTCATATGTCCCAGTAGCAGCTGCTGCATTAGCTTGAGAGTTTAATATTGCTCTGACCTGAACGGTTACCCCTCCACCTTTCTTTCTTCCTAGTTCTTCAAGAGCACTGAAAGATAAGCCTGTTAAGAAGTTTATTACATGTGGAAGAGCTGCTGCGTTGGGAGCGTAGAATACCTCATCTGGAAGCTCAGCAATTTTTGATGGTGCCATTTTGGATAACTCGGCAATTGATTTACCTCCTATAGGTGTATTGCTGTGAACTACGCTTAGTAATGCTTCCTTCCTAGCTGTTTTTAAAGTACGCTTGTGTTCGTCAACAAGCTTTAATTTGTCAATCTTATCTTCGGTAAGATTGACTGCATTTGCTGGTTCAGCGAGTTTGTCTACACCTAAAGCATTTAATTGGTCAGAGGATGCCTTCCCAACACCACCATTACTGGCAACATGTACACTCATTTTCTCAGAATATTCTTTACCTATTGATCCTGTGTCTGCATCATTAACATCGTCACTTTTCTTTAGCGCCTCCATTTGGCTAGAGGAAAGCATTTGAGCATTGTCTTCAATAAGTTTTTTACCATCGGTTGTTTTTGCTATTTCTACAAGCTGCGTGTCTGTCATATCTGCAAAAGCTTGTTGTTTTTTAGCAATATTTGCAGGCGTGGAATCATCTAATGCCATGACTGTCTTATGATTCTGGACAGCACTTGCGGTTGCATGTCGCTTCTTTTCGTCCTTGTCAGCATCCATACGTTCTTTACGTGAGGTTGATCCCCCAAATTTAGCTGTGGCACCACTTCCTACTAAGTTTCGTACTGCTCTACCTGTCCGTCCTCGAGGTTTTCCACTTGCTGCATTTCGAGCGTCCATTCTTTTTCCAAGTCGATCTGAAGCACTACCTAACATACCACTAACAGCTCGACTACCCATACCAGTGGTAACCCTTCTGGTCAATTTATCAGCAGCCCCCATTCCCACTGCTGCTCCCCCCTGACTCATTATACTTGCAACTCTCATTGCGCCAATTAGGAAACCAACACCAATTATATAAAAGAGGAATACTTGCATTGTGCTAACGCTGAAACCACCGTCTTCTGTAAAGCCATCAACAAAATTCCCAGGGAAGGTACCCTGCATTTGTTGCAGTGCATACAGGCCTACGTACAACATAAAAATATACACGGGCGCGTAAAAACACCAGGCGATAAACCCTTTCCACCATTTTGTGCTAATTGATTGAAACTGCGGGAGTACCCAACCTAAAAACATCAACGGAGAAAACATGAGGTAGAAGATGATAGCAATAAAGCGCGTGACCAGCATCAGTGCGCCATAGGCAAACACAAACCCGAGAAAGCCAAGGAAGAGCATCATGAATATTGAGTATACAAATATGTTGCCTGAAGAAGCAAGACTATTGTGTTTACCAAACCAGCTCGAGATGTTGAGTACTTGCATGTATGCACCTGAGATACTTGAATCACCAGTAATGAATGTACCTATTATTTGGTAACCCGTAGTATCATCTTCTACTGAAATACCCTTAGTTGCAGTTTCATATACTTGTACCGCAGTAAAGTTTGAGACATCCACCACTACTTTTGCTATGTACAAACTGAAGTTGATTAAGAGTGCTGCAGCAATGAGCATGCCAAGCATTTTTTTGGTCCCAGAGTCATCAGAGTAGAGAATAGTACGCAGTCCAATATATACCAAGCTGAAGATAAAGAGAATGTTGAATAGGTCACGAATCATCGTCCAGATAGATGTCACAACAGCCCCAATACCTCCTTTGGTAAACCAGTAACCCATCCTGAGCACCATTTGATCTGTAGACATGTCTAGTAATACACCACCAAGCCCAGCAATGTATCCACCTATGCCGGCACTTATGGTATACACCATGCTGTTTATACCGCTTGCTATTACGTCTAGGGGATTAGCATATGCAAAAGAAGTACTGAGGAAAAAGAGTAACAGAGATACACATACGAAAATAATCGATGTACGGAAAAATTTTTTATGTGTTGTGTTCTGTATACGTACCATATATTTTATGCCCCCTACAATACTCCTCCTCCCTGTGTCTATTCTATGATACACCTTGGGTTTCACATCTTCGTACTTCGTCGCTAATCTGTGTAGTAAATGCGCTGATGTCATCAGCAAGTTCGTACTCAATGAAGAACTTCAGCTGGCTAATGGTGACTTCGTTCATGATGAAGCCATCAGCCAACATCTCTTGGTATGTCTCAATTGCTTCAATCTGTTCATTTGGATCAGTAGAATTGAGATACACATCATTAAGCAGAATCAAAGTTTCAACCGCTGAAGCAGAATTAAGTATTTGTACAAGAGCCTCACTTCGTATACTCACGAGTTCTGGTGGCATGGTAAGACCAATGCAACTTCCATGTGTTTGGATGGCACTTTGCAATCTTCCTTCAACCCCATTAATTATAGCAACAATTTGTTCTTGTAGGAGAACCTGCTCATCTTCTAAGTTTATTGCCGTAATAAATGGATTTTCAATGGCGTCAGAGATTGTGTCTTCTTCTTTAAGGGCATCAAGGAAGGACTGATCGCTACCATCACCAAATGAATTATTTGAGTACTGAGAACCGCCCCCAAGTCCCAAAAGACCGTTGACTCCCGTGATTGCCTGATTGGCTAATTGTGCAAATAATGCACCGATGATCTCATTGATTTCATCTGCCTCAATGAGCGCTTGCGTTCCTGACTTGAGGTTGACAGTCAATGCGTCCTCAATCACCTTGCCTGGTGTAGTGATGGTGCAGTTTTGCTGTGCACCACTTGCTTTCTGTGTGTCGCTACACACTTTGAAAGACAAGAATCCACTTCCCCATTCAAGTTCCTTGAGGGTACGACCCTCCGCATCAACAAGACGTGCATACATCTCACCTTCGGATGCAAGGTATGCACCCACAGGAGTGTTGATTGTGTTTTGGGTGACCTCAAACAAGCTAGCGTATCCTCCTTCATTAAAGGAACCATTTAAGAAACCTTCCATGTTGTCAGTAACGTCACTGAGTGTGCATTGTGATTGACTGCCAAACCCCTCATGGGCTTGTTCCTGGTAAGCGGTAGCCAGGGCTATTTTGACATCCAGCTGAAAAGGACTACATAAGAAACCAAGCTCAGAACCATAAATGAAGTCACCCACTACCTGGTCAGCCCGGTCAAGAAGAAACTGTTTAAGGTCGGTCACAAATGCAGGACTCCCCTGGAAACCTGAGTTAATCCAGGTAAGGATACTCTGGGTGATACTTTTTAAAACCAGTTTTGCTAAACCTGCTGCAATACCGTCTAAGGTAAATTCTTTAATATAAAAAGCATTCTGTGCAACAGAGGTCACTGTATTTAAAACTACATTTGCCTGCTGTGCTCCTAGGCTGGGTCCAACTTCAACTACTGCTCTTTGAGCATGCACCGTCTGCACTTTCCCTTTGTGAGATATTGGAGCAAAGGCAAACGAACTAGCTAGAACCGTGACCAGTAAAAAAGTACTTAGTATTGAACGTGTTTTTTTGTAGGTGAAAAAGAACATGATAAATAAGTATTACTGGATGAATAAATACACTGGCGAATCAGCCTGCCACGTAGCCCCAGCGGTTCTAAGCTTTGTAAATATAGTAGTTAAGGCAGTATTCAGTCCCTCAGCATCACCCTGGTAGCGTTTCATGCGCAGTAGTGTAAGCATTGGGTCCGTAAACGCAGTTCGCATTGCTTGTATATCAGACAATACTGCTTGGTAACTGTTGAGCAAATCCAAGTGTTCTTTTTGTAAATCAGTTGGTACTGTGAGTGCTTTTGTATCGCGTAAAATATTTTTATACACTTCTATTTTAATATCTAGGGCTACCAACACTGAAGGGTCTTGATCGCGTAGCGCACGCTCAAGCACAACCGCTTCGTTTTCTCCAGAGGGGTCAACGTAGAGCGTGGTGATACGTGCAACTAGTTCTCCGTAGGAAGAGAGCGACTGAAGAGAGTTGTTAGGGGAAGTGAGGATGTCTGAAGGTTCGAACAAAACATCCACTGCGTGCGCTGCTAATTCGTTACTCGCTTCCAGCACAAGTTCCTCTGGGGTATCTCCAAACGCACCATAATTTTCAGCGCGGACCATGTCTTGGAAGAAGTCGAGTGCAAATTTCTCAGTCAGTGTTTCTGGCTCTTTAAAATTTGTTGTGGTACTGGCGATCTCCAAAGATCCGCTTACCAGCAGTGCTTCCTGCCAATCAGGAACCCCGTCACCGTTTTGGTCAGTAACTTTAATTGCACTTCGTTGCGGAGCTTCTACAACTACTACTGCCTCTTTGATTGAGACATTGTCAGTGTTTGAGTACGAACGAATCAATAAAGCACCTGCAATCAGTGCAGCCCCCGCTAGTAGTGCCCCAGAAATTCTCTTTTGTGACTTAGACATATATATATGTATACATAGTTAGTATACCAGTGGTGCCTGTTTTTCTAGGTCAGTAATGTATAAAGGTGTGGTTAACCTCTTGATACTACATGGAGAAGGTGGGTATATCTTGGGGATTAGTTGTGGAAAGATAGTTCTTTCACGAGAACAAGCCATTTTTCCAGCGAGATATCTTCAGCCCGGGCTGCAATTGGTATATCTGCTGTGGAAAAGATGGGGGTAAGTGTCTCCCGAGAATATTTTTTGGATAGGTTTCCCAGTAATTGCTTACGTTTTTGGCCAAATCCCAGGTGTAGTAGGTTGAAAAATAAGGATTCTTCTATATCTTTAAAGTTTTCTCGAGTGATGTTTCGTATGGCAATCACACCAGAGTCTACCTTGGGCGGTGGTGTAAAATGTCCGCGTGTAACTGTTTTTATATACTTTGGAGTACCGTATGCTTTCACGGAGAGGGAAAGGAGTGACTCTTTCTCCCCTCTTTGTAGGTCAGTAGTGATACGCTTGGCAACTTCTTTTTGGACTAAGTACACCAAGTCCGTTGGTTGTACGGCTGATTCTAGAAAAGTGCGAAACAAAAAGCCAGACAGATAATACGGAATGTTAGCCACCACCTTAAAAGCATGATCAGAAATCAGGGGCAGTGTCGCCAGGTCAAGCTTACGTACGTCGATATGGTGAAGTGCAAGGATTCCAGCTACAATCTCAGTATCAAAAGTCTCCCTAAGTACTTCAATAGCCCGCAGGTCTGCTTCAAGTGCTATCACAGTCGCTCCGCGGCTGAGTATCTCTTTTGTAAGTACTCCAGTACCGGGGCCAATCTCTAATACAGTGTCAGCGCTGGTTATTTCCGCAGCATCACACATCCACGCAGGAACAACCGCACTGGTGAGAAAGTGCTGACCAAGAGATTTTTTTGCTGGTATCTTTTGTATACTGGTCATGTACTACCACAGTACCCAACACTCTCATCTAATGCAAGCATCACACACTATAAAATATATCGTAGTTAACTACGGCATAACGTGTATACTAAGAGTATGACTAATGTTTCAAAAAATAAACTTGATGATGCAACGCAACAAAGACTGTTCGCTCAGTTTAGTGCTTTATTTGCCAAGTCTAGTCAGAAGGAGGTAGTCAATTTGTTTGAGGCATTGTTTACTGATTCTGAAAAAATAATGTTCATGAAACGTTTGGCAGTTATACTCATGGTGGCGCAGGGGCATTCTACGTACGCAGTGGCAAAGTCTTTACACGTCAGTGATAAGACTGCCCGCGATGTGAAAGCAAGACTTATTTCCGGTGTATACGATGATATAGTTACGTCCACAAAACATAAAAATTTTGATAGTAAGAAATTCTGGGCTTCAATTGAGGTGCTTCTCAGACTTGGTATGCCGTCGTATAGTGGCAAGGACAGGTGGAAAGGTTTGGACAGAACTCTGAATGTAAAAAGATAAAGAAACAAAGATTGCGTGGATATCGTAGTTAACTACGATAGTTTGTGTAAGGGGGAAAAAACGAGCAGTAACTTTCAGTTACTGCTCGTTTATGTTTGATAGTTAGTCGAGAAAAACGGTTGCTTCGTAGCCCGAACCATTTCCGGTGCTGCCAGCTGACTCATCAGCCTCTACATGTTCCCCTTTTATGTCATTAAGGAATGATGAAGGGACGTTGACTCGCTGCTGTCCAAAAATCATTCGTACATGCGCATAGGTTAAGTACACTTTCTTTTCAGCTCGTGTGAGTGCAACGTAGAAGAGTCGCCGTTCTTCCTCAGTGTCTTTATTGCTATCTCCAGGTCGTTCACTTGGGAACAGTCCTTCTTCGAGTCCAGTGATAAATACGTAGGGGAACTCCAATCCTTTTGAGGAGTGTACCGTCATCAGTCGCACGGCGTCACTCTCCTCTTTTGCCTGCAGTTCATCCTGGTCACTTTGCAGCGCCGCATTCTCAATGAGCGCCTCAACCCCCTCTTCAGGTCCAAGGTCGTCATAGCGAACTGCTAGTGTGACGAGCTCCTGGAGGTTTCCTAGTCGCTCCATGTCATCTTCAGTCCCGTGTTTTCTTAGGTCAGCCTCGATACCGCTTCGCTTGATGATGAACTTCAATGTTTCAGAAATCTTCTCCGTTCGCGCATGATCACCAATATCTCGCATCATCTCCTCGAAGCGTTCAACTTTTACCAGTGTTGCTCCAGTTATTTCTTCGCGCCTGTTTTCAGTCATCTTAAGCATGGTGACTTTCCCGATGCCTCGGGTCGGTACATTTACAATGCGTCCAATGTCAGCAGTAGAGCCAGGGTTAAGAGCTAGTCGGAGGTACGACAGTACATCCTTTATTTCTTTTCGTTCAAAGAATTTTGTACCCAGTAGCTGGTACGGTACCCCGAAGTTTAAAAAGGCTTCTTCGAGTCCTCGTGACTGGAAGTTTGTCCGGTACAGAATGGCAAATTCTGAAGGTGACGCACCATCGGCAATCAGCTTCTTGATAGTCATCACGATGTACTCTGCCTCGTCGGGTCCGGTATGGGCGGCGTAGAGGGTAATCTTTTCACCGTGTTCGTTTGAGGTGAAGACCGTCTTTGGAATTCGATTATTATTTTTTTCAATAATGTCGTTTGAGGCGGCAATGATTGTTCCTGAAGAACGGTAGTTCTCCTCAAGAAACACGGTTTTTGCACCAGGGAAATTCTTTTCAAACTGCAACACGTTCTTAATGTCTGCACCACGCCAAGAATAAATATTCTGATCTACGTCCCCTACTACGCAGATGTTGGCTGCTTTTCCGGTTAAGAGTTTTATGATGGCAAACTGTACTTTGTTTGTATCCTGATACTCATCAACGTGGATGTACTGGTATCGTTTCTGCAGTACCTCAAGTACAACCGGATATGACTCAAGTAAGTGTAGAGTTTTAAACAGCAGGTCGTCAAAGTCCAGCGCATGTTCTTCTCGCATAGTCTTGTCATAGTACTTCCACACCTCAGCACATACTTTTTCTGGGTAGCTAGCGGCATCTTCTAGGAAGGCTGCACGAGAAATGGCGTCACCTTTGGCACGCGAAATCATTGAGAGCATCACCTTGGGTTCAAACTCCTTAGTGGTATGTCCAGCACTTTCGATGGCTTTTTTTATTGCCCGGACACTATCTGCCCGATCATAGATAATAAAATGTCGACGTAGGTTGAGCGTCTCATGATGTTCTCGTAAGATGCGTACACCTAATGAATGAAACGTTGTGACCGTTGGTAGTGAGCTGTATCCAGTAGGGTTTCCCGGTGCGTGCTTCTGAATTAAGGCGTGTACTCGCTCGCGCATCTCTTTAGCTGACTTATTGGTAAAGGTTACTGCGAGGATATTGTGTGGCGCGACACCGCCAAGGATGAGGTGTACTACTCGGTGCGTGATTACTCGAGTCTTTCCCGACCCCGCTCCGGCTAGTACCAGTAAAGGTCCTTCCGTAGTTGTGACAGCCTCTTTTTGGGGTTCATTTAAACCCTCTAAATGTGCATTTTGTTCCATAATTTGAGGTAACTATACCATGCTGAGAAATAGTGCAAAATTGCACCATAATGGAGGTACGTCATAAAGATAATAAAGCGCCAGAAGAAACATACACATAGAACATAAATAAAATAAACAATATATTTCTTATATGTCAATACTCCTAAAACACTTATTCTTAGCGATGTAACACGTTCTTTTGTAGTACAGTGCAAAAGTGCAATACGTCAATTGACCCACCAGGTCAGTTTAGTATGATTACCGGCATACCAAAAGGTATGGACCTTAGAGAAGGCGTGTATCGCCCTTTTTATTTGACTGATATTTCTGTTCACGGATGCAATACGGCGGTGAGACCATAAACAAAAACATATAAAACAGACTACACCAGATTCTGATCCTTCACGTGAGCGTCGTCATGCAGGACGAACAGATCAGAATACATATATAGGTACACGCGTTGTTACGCGGGCTACTATCCTAACAACGGAATTTCTTCCATTATTGGCTATTCTACTTATACCAGCTTCAGTACAGGCTGGATTTTTCTCCTCACTTACACAAATGTGGTCAGATGAGGTGGCTATGGTAGAGGTGACAGAAGCGGTAAATCATTCAGCCCAGTTTACACCGCTACTAAGTGCAACCCTGAACCCGGACCCTCGCAACGCCATTGGTGGTGGTGATGTTACTGTCGCAGATGGCGTCTTGATTTCCACGGGACCAGTAGGAGCCGATGAGATTGCAGCATCAGGCAATGGAGCTGGAGAGATTAGTGTGTACGTTGTGCGTGAAGGAGATGCCCTGTCGCAGATTGCTGAGATGTACGGTGTTACTACCAACACCATCCTCTGGGCAAATGACATTTCTTCAGCTTCAAGTATTCAGCCAGGAGATACGTTAGTGATTCTACCGTTTGTAGGGGTGCGACACGAAGTAGCTTCAGGCGAGACACTGGGTTCAATTCTAAAAAAGTATGAGGCAGACCTAGACGAGGTGCTTGAGTACAATAACCGAACCGCAGCCGATACTCTGTCTGTTGGTGATGCACTGATGATTCCTGGTGGGCAGATGCATACTGCACCAGCTAGAATTACCTATGCGTCACCCACTAAGTCTTCTGGTTCAACTGGAGGTGGTGGATTATCACACCCTGCACCAGGGGCAGTACGCACCCAAGGTATCCACGGATTCAACGGAGTCGATTTAGGAGCAGGATATGGTTCCCCAATTCGGGCCGCAGCAGCCGGTGAAGTCATTGTCTCTAAATCCACTGGATGGAATGGTGGATATGGTCAGTACATTGTGATTCGTCACAACAATGGAACCCAGACACTCTATGCCCACTTAAGCAGTAACGACGTTGGTGCTGGCGCGTTTGTTTCTTCCGGACAGCGGATTGGAGGGATGGGGAGTACGGGGAGGAGTACCGGGACCCATCTCCACTTTGAAGTCAGAGGTGGCAGAAATCCTTTTTAATAAAAAATCTTAAAACGAGCGAATCTCTTCGTTGGTCTGCGTGAAATAATTCTCACCGTACCCCAAGTACGCCTCAAATTATTTCACTTGCCCGCCTCGACCTTCATCTCGTTTAAAAATTTTAGACAAACATAATCTGGCTGATACATATATAAAAACAGACGACACCTTTGGTGTCGTCTGTTTTTATATATCTCCCATCATCACCTCATGAGGTTCCTCATGAACCTCCTCATGAGGAGGTGTCGCTCGTATTGTTTCACTTACCTACCCCGCTCTTCATTCTATTCAAGTACTGTAGATACGCATGGTTCAAATCCTCTGCTTTCCGCATCCTCGAGCTAGCACAAGACACTTTATTTCATGCTGGTTACGTTATAATTTAATGATGAAAGAAGTTGTTACGAGCATTATATTTTTTGCGTTAGCATTTGGGTTCGTCTCATTAACTGAAACGCAAGTTATTACGATGGAAAAATATATTCCTGTAATGATATTTTTGATACTTGTATCGATTATTACTCTACTTTTATTCAAAGATGTAACAATTAATTACTTCAAAAATCTTAACTGGAAAAGAAGTTTAATTTTAATTAGTAGTTCACTTCTAGTTCACTTCTTGGTTTCGTATGTCGTAATAAACTTTTTTCCAAGGCCTGAATGGCCGTTTAGTAGTAAGGGTGCATCATTTCTACTAATGAATAATTACTACGTATGGGCAAAGCCATTAGATGTGTTTGTACAGCAGTTATTTATTTTATTACTAGTACTAAGGCTCTCAAAATTTGGCTTAAGCCTAAAAAATATAACAATTTTGTTTATGTTTGGCTTTGGTCTTATTCATATTTTTCAAATATTTAAGACGGATTTAATAATAGGGTTAACTTTTACAGTAGGTGCAATCGTATCCTCTTTCATTTATCCTTATATGATTCTTAAGAAAAATAATGGTTTTGCATACAATTTTATGATTCATTTATTGATGTATAACATTGCATCAATTCTTGCATATACACTTTATTAATTTACAACGAACTGGGCTACGCTTTTATTTTATTTGCGTTCCTCGAACTGCACTCACTCACTTCATCACAAGTGGGAATAATAAAACTCGGTGTATGTTCTCTATCTTCACCTCATGAGGTGAGTTAGGTCGTATTGTTTCACTTGCTTATCACGACCTTCATTCTGCTTGATATAGGATGGTTCAAGTTCTCTACCCTCCACCGTCTAGAGCTATCACGAGACACTATGTTTTGTGTTGGTTTTGTTATAGTCTAATACTAACGATTTATATTTATAATATTATTGATTATGGATGAGCCAACTGTCTATTGTGAATGGTTAAATGGTGCTTTGCATCAACCAATTAATACTTTTTCAAACATAGTATTTATACTTGTTGCAGTATTGTTGTATAGAAAAATTAAGCAGTCTGACACTAAAAGTTGGTTAATTACACTGTTGCCATTTTCTATACTGTTCATGGGTATTAGTAGTGGACTCTGGCATTACGAAGCTAGTGTTGCTGGGGACATTCTTGACACACTTTCCATTGCCATCTTTGCGGTGTTGCTTAGTTTTATAATTATCAGTAGATTGTGTAGTGCTTGGGGTGCGCGTATTGCAGTGGTGACAGGAATCACAATTGTGGCTTTATACTTGGAGCAACTCCCCTATCTCAACGGATCACTGGTGTACCTCTTTCTGTTTACAGTCCTCGGTCTTTCTCTCTACACGCTTTCAGTTCGCAGTCGAGCTAACCTGCTCCCAGTTATAGCTGCAGTCTTGTTACTCCTGATTAGTTTCCTCGCTCGGGTGGCAGATATTCATATGTGCTCTTCGCTGGAAATCGGTACGCACTTTGTTTGGCACATAACTATCGCATTTGCTGTCTACTACAGCGTAATTAGTTTACTCGCTACTCAAGAAGAGAACAGATAATCTTCATCGTACCCGAACCATACTCATATCAGTTTCTTAGCGCACCTAGCTCTTCATCTTAAAACGAATCATCCCTATATTACAGAAACAGACGGCATCTTTGGCCGTCTGTTTCTGTGTATGTCCTCCACTACCTCATGAACCTCCTCATGAGGTGAGTTAGGTTGTGCTATTTCACTTGCTTACCTCGACTTTCATCCTGTTCAAGTACTGTCGGTACGCATGGTTCGAATCCTCTGCTCTCCGCATCTTAGAGCTAGTACGAGACATTATTGTTTTAATAAAAAAACTCCTGGCGCAGGACGCCAGGAGTCATAAGTTGTAGCTACGTTAGTAGCTAGTGTGGGTGTAGTGAAGAGAGGTGATCTCCACCATGGAACTGTGACTGAATTGTAACTTCATTGTCAGTAGATTCCGTGGTCTTGCCAATTACAGAAGGATCATGGCCGTCAGCTTTCGCTTCCTGCATGATCCGCTCGACATCAGCCTCATCGCAGATGATCATCATTCCGCATCCGCCGTGGAATGTTCCATGGCATTCAAAGTCAGACATGGGACTGTTGGTCTCACTTGCGAGTTGTTGAGCCTCAAGTAAAACCGATGCTGGTTCAGGCATGGAATCAAGATGTGCACCAACTCCCTCTGGCAAGATCTCCACCAGTTTACTCCAGATGCCACCGCCTGTGATATGAGCAACCCCATGAAGTGTGACAGGTGGAGTATCCAGACTTCCGTCAAGATTCCAACCGTTCAGTCGGGAGATTGTATTGGCGTAGCTCCGTGAGGGAACCACAACTTTCTTAATGAAAGCGGCGGCTTCAGCACTGCGAGCGTATTTCTCACCCCAAGTATCAAGAATGATGTTGGTGAACTTTGTGCCACCATTACATCGGTATCCTTTATCCTTGAAATCAATAATCGTCATGCCTGGTTTTATCGTTGTGCCATTAGGTTGCTTGTTTGAAGAAGCAAGACCAAGACATGTTGCATTCCAAGTCATGATTAATTGCTCTGGAGAACCAGAGTCGCAAAACGCTGTAATGCAATGTGGCATGACTGCTGTTTCGCCGGTCATAAGAACCAGATGAGACTGTTTTAAAGCTTCACCAAATCCTTGGAGCAAGGCCTCGCAGAGACGCCAATTTTCATTGGTAATCTGCTTTACATCAATGTTACTCGAAAGCATCATTGTTGCCAGTCCACCACGACAAGCGGCGTCGTCAGCATTCATTGTGATGACTTCCCAGCCAAGACCACGGAATGCTTCGGGGGTATTGCAAAGTGTAAAGAACTGGGGCTTCCCACCAGCGCCGTCACTTTGCACAACTTGATACACTAGCAGCTCAGACATGGATTGCATTATCTCTGCGCTCCACACAAAGCCGTCCATGGCCCGCATACCAGATCCTCCACGTTGAATGGTGAGGGCTAGTGAGTTATTGAAGCTTGCCACGCATACCTGGCGTGCAAGTTCAGAAAACCGGTCGCCCGGTGCAACGATTTGATTATGATAACTATTGTCCATGAGGACACCTCTCTATGTAAAAGATCTGATGACTCCTACTATGCTTTTAATTGGTGCGTATTGTAAGCAAAACATAAGAAAAAGACCCCTAACGCATAACGCTAGGGGCCATAAAGGTTTTCTTACTGCAGTTTCTTCAGCTCTTTTGTTTCTCACACCACGAACGGGCGTTTTGAAACATGCGGAGCCACGGTGATGCAGCAAGCGTGTCTTTCCATTCTTCTGACATCCAAGGCCACTGCCATTTTTGGAAGCAGCGTTCCGGATGAGGCATCATTGCAAGATGTCTCCCATCTGCCGAACAAAGTGCCGTAAACCCGTCTGGCGAACCATTAGGGTTATAAGGATACACTTCAGTCGGGGAACCAGATGGATCTGTGTACGCAAGAGGAACGAGGTCCATTTCTCTCACCATGTCGTTTACACTTGGATCTGGGAAAATCAGTCTCCCTTCACCATGCGCAACCCAAACACCAAGCGTCGAACCTTCCATGCCGCGGAACATAATCGCTTTGGACGGCAGGATTTTAACCTGCGACCAACGCGACTCGAAGCGACCTGAATGATTATGAACGAAGCGAGGTTGTGATGCCTCACTGACTCCATTTCCTGGCACCCAACCTAAGAGCGCCATGAGTTGGCATCCGTTACATACACCAAGGGAGAAGGTGTCAGATCGATTATAGAACGAATCGAACTGATCTTTGATACCTTTATTGAACTGAATCACTCCAGCCCATCCCTTACCACTGCCGAAGACATCCATAAATGAGAAGCCTCCTGGAAACACCAGACCTTGGAATTGGTCCAGAGTAGTTCTTCCAGTTTGCAGATCACTCATAGTCACATCGTGTGGGTAAAAACCAGCTGCAAAACAAGCAGCAGCCATTTCCCGATCACCGTTACTACCCTCCTGGCGGATAATCGCTACGGCTGGACGTGCCCCTGCACTTTCGTGTGTAGGGGAAGGATCGAACGTCAATTGATACGCTGGTCGTTTAGACCCAGCATGACAACGTCTTTCCGATTCCACATCACTGACAGTGGTTTGAATCTCTTCCAGACGAGAGCTTGTTGCCTCCCACTTTACCCGAAGATCATCAAGAGACGAAAGAAAAACCGAACCATCTTGACCGTCCTGCTTTATAGCGACGATCTGTGTTTTCATAGTTCGCCCGATTCTCACAAAAGGTACGTTATGAGAATCGAATATTGCCTGAAGATCAGCTTCCTGCTCCGACGCATACTCGAACATCAATCCCAGCTCTTCCGAAAACAGCGCGGGAAGAACATCAGCATCATCACTGAGATTGATTTCAGCACCAGAAAGTCCTGACAGACACATCTCAACCAAGGTCGTAATGAGTCCACCATCGCTTCGATCGTGAAGTGACAGAATAAGATCATTGCTGATTGCTTCCTGCACAGCTCTGAAGACACATGCCAAGAACGCCGGATCATCGACATCTGGAGAGGTGTCGCCAATTTGGCCAAAGGCCTGAGCAAGACTCGAACCACCGAGGCGGTTTTTGCCATTACCCAAGTCAATGAAGCCAAGGTCACTGTTTCCTGAACGCTTAATGTCAGGGGTACAAACCTGCCCAATATTAGGCACAGGTGCATATCCCATGATCACTAATTGACCAGGTGACTTCACAAGAGAGCCATCGATTGTGGCGGCCATAGACAAACTGTCTTTACCTCCATCAATAGCGATTCCAAGCGTGAGCATGATGTCACTCATGGCGGTAGCTGCGTCGTAGAGACGTGGCATTTCTCCTGGTAGTTTTGCTGGCCACATCCAGTTGGCACGACACTTGATGTCACCCAAATCGCTGATACCGGCACTCACCATATTCGTAAGCATTTCGCCTACAGACATACGAGCACCAGCACCTGGATTGAGCAACAGCTTAACTGGCTGTTCACCGAGTGCTGTTGCAGCGCCGGTGATACCAAAGAAGCCACTAGCCGTCACCGATACGTTGGCGACAGGTATTTGGGCTGGTCCACAACATTGCTGCTGCACAACCCGCCCTGTGACACTTCGGTCAACCTTATGCACGAGATACCCCTTCGAGCCAACTTGTGGCAAGCGGAATATCATCTCAAGTGCTTCACCCACCGTAAGATCGGAGGTTGGCACAAAAGGTACAAACTCACGTTCAATCCGCTCCGACTCGAAAGTCTTCTGCGTCAATCCTGTAAGGATGCTGTGCAAATCAAGATGAACTGGAGTTGTATCATCGTTAGAGTCGACAACAGTAATATGACCGTCATCTGTTACGTCTCCAACAACTTCGCAGTTAGTGCCTTCACGCTCACAGATTGCCTGGAAGCATGCGAGATTGTCACGTCTTACAAGAAGCCCATAACGTTCCTGATATTCAGCACTCCAGATTTCCAGGACAGACATGGTCTTGTCCCCGACTACGATTTGGCGAATGTCGATCTTTCCGCCGGTAGCTTCTACAAGTTCCGTAAGGACATTGCTTGGGCCACCAGCCCCTTGATCATGAATGCTCTCGATAGGATTCTTTGATCCCATTTCGACGCAGGCTCGAATGACTCGATTGGCCTTGTTTTCCATTTGCGCGTTTCCACGCTGTACGGAATTGAAGTCCAAATCAGCTTCATTTTCACCCTGGAGCATGCTCGAAGCAGCTCCACCTCCAACGCCGATTCGATATGCCGGACCACCAATAGCGATTACGCACATATCCATTTCTGGATCGTGTTTCTTCGCTTGATCAGCAGCAATTTGACCCTGACCAGCGGTATAGAGGACTGGTTTACGAAATTCCAGTCGTTCACCACTGACCACTTGACCAAATGTTCTGGTAAACCCTCCAATGAGCGGTTCACCGAACTTGTTTCCATAATCAGAAACACCGTTGCTACCCTCAATGAGAATAGTGACTGGTGTCGCTTGACCCCGAAGCTCTTCGCCACCGACGATTTCGCCAGGGATCAGGTAATCAGGAAGAAACAAATTGCCGACGTTATATCCGGCAAGACCGGCACCAATCAAAGATCCACGTCCAGCCGCCCCTGTATCACGAAGTCTTCCACCTGAGCCAGTTTCGGCGCCAGGGAAAGGAGCAATAAGTGTTGGGTGGTTGTGGGTTTCAGCTGTAGCAGTAATGTGCCAGGTACGTTGGCGCGTAAGAAACACGCATGGCGCACCAGGATTCATCGGTTCAAACGTCAAAACGTTGAAACCAACAATAGCTCCAGCATTGTCATGGAACGCAATTACACTATTTTCATTATTCTTGGCCGCGAGCGGCGCACGAACAATATCAAACAATGTTTCAGGCATTGGTGTGCCATCAATGACAAGTTGACCCCGGAAGAACCAGTGTCGACTGTGCTCACTGTTGGCATTACCAATTTGAAAGAGCTCGACGTCAGTCGGGTCTCTTCCAAGTGTTTGGAACAGATCTGTGTAGTACGTAATGTCGAAAGGATCCATCCCGAGACCGAGCGAAGTGTTAAGTGCGCAAAGCGCGTCTTCACCTTGCTGTAAAATCGGAATGAACTTAACAGACTCCGGCCGTATGGTCGGTCCAAAATCAACGAGTTCATTTGGGTAGACAACTTGCGTCATCGGATCCAAATGTATCGCCAGTATCATCGCTTTATCTTGCGATTCAGTAATGATGTGACGGATAGAATGCTCGATCCGTCGCACTTTGGTTATGCCCGTTGCCCGAGCAATGGCGACAGCGTTTGAGGAAAAAGGTGTCTCGACACTGAGTCGTGGACCAATTTCGACAAAACTGCCAGGCTTCAATGCAGACTCCATACTGGTGTTATCCAGCTGGTATGTTTCTGCAATGAGCCATTGAAGTTGGGAAAGCTCTCTTCTGGAGAGTTCCCCTTGCGAATCGATATAGAAGCAAAGTTCGCTTCCATTATCCGCACGTTGGTAGATACGAGTAAGCATGAGGATTCCTCCATAGTTGGCTTGGTTTGAAGAATAGAAATTGTCAAAAAACAAAAGACACCCGCAAAGGTGCTCTGTCGCTACACTACCACAAATTATATGCTCAAGGTAGCCTTTATTGTATGTATACTTTCTTATTCTTAATGACGAAAGTGCTTTCAAGGTTCTCAAGTAAATCACGTTTCTCAGCAATGTTGCCATCTTTTAAAATAATTTCTTACGTCTTTGTCTGAAACTTCAATATCGGTACTTTTCCCAAGGAGTGTCAGTTGAAATTTCTTGAATCTGATCACTTTTTCTTGGGCACGAGACACTATATTTTTTGGAAGTTTTGGTATACTCACATTATGATACATACCTTAGAGTGATTATCAGTATCTAAAATTTTTAATGAAAAAATAGTATGACTTATGAAAAACGAGCTGTGTTGTATCGGATGGTGATGCCTGGGCATGTTTGTCCGTATGGTTTGAAATCGTTGTATCTTTTGAAAAAAAATGGATACGAGGTAACCGATAACCATTTAACTACTCGCGCTGAAACTGACGCTTTTAAAACTGAGTACGGGGTGGAGACTACCCCACAGTCATTTATTGGTGAGCAAAGAATTGGTGGACACACAGAGCTTCGAAAACATTTTGGAAAAACTGTGCTGAAGCCAGGTGACACCACTTATGCACCAGTAGTAACTATCTTTGCAGTTGGGTTATTGCTCGCAGTGGCTGTCGGCGTACTTACTGGTTGGTCAATGGGATACGGTATGGTGCTCCCCCACTTTGTTTCTATTACCATGGTGCTACTGGCACTAATGAAGCTGATTGATGTTGAAGGCTTTTCAACGATGTTTCTTAACTACGATGTGCTGGCGAAGAAATGGGTACCATATGGTTATATCTATCCCTACGCTGAACTAACAGCTGGTCTATTAATGTTCGCGGGTATATTCTCATACGTATCAATTCCACTAGCTCTATTCATTGGTGGTGTCGGTACTTGGTCAGTATGTAAAGCAGTCTATTTAGAAAAACGAGAATTGAAATGTGCGTGTGTTGGTGGCGATACAAATGTTCCACTTGGATTTGTGTCACTAACCGAGAACCTAATGATGGTAGCAATGGCAGTTTGGATGCTGATGTTATTGTTGGGTTAATAGATGCTTATGTGTCTAGTATTTTTATCTGACCTACTAGTATAAAAACAAGTTTCCTATTTTTGAGATGATGTCTTGGAGTTGGGAGTCGGTGATTTTTCCTACTTTCTTTGTGAGGCGTTTTTGGGATATGGTTCGTACTTGGAAGGTGATGACTTCGGAGTCAGTTGTTAGTTTATTTACTTTTGTTTTGGGTAGTAGAGTGCAGGTCGAGAAGTTTTTTACTTTGCTCGATAATGGACAGACGATACATACCGGTAAATGTTCGTTCATCGTGTTACCAGAGATGACAACTACTGGACGTTTTCCTGATTGTTCAGATCCTTGTACTGGATTCAAGTTCACCCAGTAGATTTCTTTTTGTTGGATATGTTTCATGCGCTTATAATTTCAGAGTAATCATCCATCCCCCACTCAGCCAGACTGAGGGTGTCGGTATCTTTTGAGGCACGAGCAAAATCTGCACGCATCCGTTCACGTATTTCATCTGCCCGATATTTAACTAACGCAGTTTCTAAAATTGCTCGTCTAGTCTTTTTTGTTTCGGCAGCGTACTTTGTCATCCACGTAAGTAACTGCGGTGAGATAGTACTCGTAAATGTTGCTGTTTTCATATATGTATATACTATACGTATAAAATACACGTGTCAATAGTACACATTTTTGATACCTCAGTGAGTGCAGTTCGAGACAGGTCATTAGAATAAGACGAGCTGTACTTTTTGGTACGGTGAGTTTTATTGTATGAGACATGATGAAAAAATGTGCCACTGAGGACTTAAAAATTATACCTTCACTCTATACTGCAAGGCTTCATACACATGGCTTGGTTCTAGGTTTTCTTTGTTGTCTAAATCTGCAATAGTTCTCGCTACCTTAATCACTCGGTGGTAGCTTCGTGGTGAGAGATTTAGTTTTTCGCTCGACGTGCGGAGGATTTGTTTTACTTCGTCGCTTATGGGGATGGTGGCTTCGAGGTCTCGGGCTGACATTTCTGCGTTGGTGGTGACCCCGCGTTGGTTTAGTCGCGCAAGCATCTTGGCTCGGGCCGCTTGAATCTGTTCTCTGGCTGTCTGGGTCTCCCCTTCTTTTGACTTAGTGCTCGTGAGCGTATCGTAGTCGACGTGTGGTACTTCAAGCCAGAGGTCGATACGGTCGAGGATTGGTCCAGAGATTTTTCCTTTGTAGGTATCGAGCATTGCGCCGGCAAAGTCAGTGGTACCGTCTTCACTTCCTCGGTAGGGATTCATTGCCGCGATGAGAATAAAGTCAGCGGGAAAAAGTGCGGTACCTTGTACGCGTGAGATGGAAACAATTCTGTCTTCAAGTGGTTGTCGTAGCGCGTCAATACTTCTACGTTCAAACTCAGGGAACTCATCGA
>Ga0222664_1000457_pt1 | contig 23781 bp, 26 predicted proteins | sample AntAcemetagen604_FD_181147 | JGI IMG/M metagenome (GOLD analysis project Ga0222664, IMG submission 181147) | Saline water microbial communities from Ace Lake, Antarctica - #604 | ecosystem: Environmental > Aquatic > Non-marine Saline and Alkaline > Saline | place: Antarctica: Ace Lake...
ACGCCGCTAACGCCTCATCACTCACCATATCAACAAATAAATTCATTCTACCAGTTATTGTATTTAAATTATGCGTTTCATCTGGTAATAAATCTAAATTAAATGTAGCACTACCTAAATCATAATCTAATAATGTGATTTTATATGTTCTTTGTTCTTCTGAATGAGTAAGTACTCCATTTGGAGGGTCTTCATTAAACGTATTATCACCAGTTGATACTTTGAATAATGAAACGAACGCATCAAATGATATATTGCTTGTTTGTCTAAAAGGACGGTCAGAAAATTGAATGATACTTTCAGTATCAGTATCAGTAACAGTTAATGTACCACCAGTATTAGTTCTTTCAAAAGTAGAATTGTTAAATATAGCGGAAAATAGATAACTGGGTGTAGTAGGTAAAATACTATCAGATTTAATTTGTTGTGCGTCAAGACGATTAACTTTTAATTTATTAAACTGTTTATTCGGTAAAAGAGAAGAGGAAGCCATTGTATAATAACAAAAAATATATTTTTATTTTATTTTTATTTTATTTTTATTTTAATATTACTTTAATAATTTTTTTAATTAAAAAGGAAATACTATGCTACTGTAATTGTTAAGGAGGTAATGGAACACTCATAGTTGCACCATAGTCGTTTTCAATTGATAAATTCGAATAAATATTATCGTTGTGGTACGCCATTTTCATATTTTCCAATGCGTTATTACTGTCATTAGTACCCTCATAAATAAAATTATAATAATTCAACACTGCTTTTTTCACGTTTACATTTAAACGATCATTGAATGGGTAACCGTACGTGTTCGCTAAGTTTCGGAGAAGATCTACTGACACACCTTCAAAAAAGTCGGCCGGATCAACAAATAAATTCATTCTACCCGTTATTGTATTTAAATTATGTGTTTCATCTGGTAATAAATCTAAATTAAATGTAGCACTACCTAAATCATAATTTAATAATGTGATTTTATATGTTCTTTGTTCTTCTGAATGAGTAAGTACTCCATTTGGAGGGTCTTCATTAAACGTATTATCACCAGTTGATACTTTGAATAATGAAACGAACGCATCAAATGATATATTGCTTGTTTGTCTAAAAGGACGGTCAGAAAATTGAATGATACTTTCAGTATCAGTATCAGTAACAGTTAATGTACCACCAGTATTAGTTCTTTCAAAAGTAGAATTGTTAAATATAGCGGAAAATAGATAACTGGGTGTAGTAGGTAAAATACTATCAGATTTAATTTGTTGTGCGTCAAGACGATTAACTTTTAATTTATTAAACTGTTTATTCGGTAAAAGAGAAGAGGAAGCCATTGTATAATAACAAAAAATATATTTTTATTTTATTTTTATTTTAATATTACTTTAATAATTTTTTTAATTAAAAACTATTAAAGTAATTTTAGGTGACCCGAAGGTCTTTTTGTTTTTTATTTTATTTTTTTGTAATTTGTTATTTGTAAATTTGTTATTTATTTGTTATTTGTAAATTTGTTATTTATCCTACTTCAACTTCCTCTTCCTCAACTTCAACTTCTTCCTCTTCTTCTTCTTCTTCTTCCACGACTTCTTCCGGGTCTTCGTCCACAATAGAATATCCCACTAATTTTTGATTCTTGAATGTTTTAATCTGTACAACTTTCCACCCCAGTCCGAACTGTGTTTTACCGACAAACCATATTCCAGTACACTGAATAATCGCTACGACGTCCCCACCTTTTTCAAGACACGAAAGGTCAATTTCAGAATCGTGAATTACATTTACAACTTCTTTTGAATCATTATAAACATCAAATTGAGGAATTTGTTTTTCACCGGCAAGTTTAACAGGTAGTTTCATTTTTAAGGTACTGGCATATTTATCATTTTTAGATTTCTTTTCAGCACTCTTGTAAAATTCTTCCAGAACTTCTGCTTTCTGCTTTTTACCAAACCACAGTTCAGAATTATCAGTCGCATATTTCAAAGTATGTTTATCCAGTGACTGAATAATATCAGTAAATACTTTAAGATTGGCGTTTGGTGTATCTCCAAATGCCAGACTACCATTTACAGCATATTTCTTTACACCAGTATCAGATTCCTGAATGTCTGCTCCAAATGGAATACGCATTTTAGGTGTTTGAAGAATAAGAGCTCCGGACTTTTTAGTTTTATCATTCATATAATTCAGAAGTACACTTTGACCACCAACCGCATTCTTCTTGGGTTCTTTGAATGATACATTATCGATGTTGAAATCAGCAGCGAGGATTACAGTGGACATATTGGTAATAGTGTGAATTGAGATACTATATAGTTGTTAAAATCTTTAAGTAAATTAAAAATTTGTAAAAAAAATAATATTAACGAGAGTAACCGAGTAAAGTAAAATAAAAGGTAAAAAGTAAAATAAAAGGTAAAAAGTAAAATAAAAGGTAAAAAGTAAAATAAATAAAAAGGTAAAAAGTAAAATAAATAAAAAGGTAAAAAGTAAAGTAAAAAGTAAAAAGGTAAAAAGTAAAAAGTAAAAAATTTCTAAAAAAACGAATATTATTTTTTATAAATTTATATTACACTATATCCGGTTAATATTTATTTTACATATATAAATTTACTTAAAGAATTATTGTAATAATAAATTATCTAAACAAATGAGCACCGAAGTAATGACCACCGTAGCAACGACCGACGCAGTAACGACCGACGTTGTTATTGATACCCCCGCAGTTGTGGTTACTCCAATTGTTGGGCAACTAAATATGATGGCTGAACTTCTTGACACACTTGCTAAGACAAGCAAAGCTCTAACAGTTGAAATGAAAACCCTAACGCGTGATGTTAACAAGATGCGTATTACAGCGGCAAAAGGTACAAAGCGTGTTAAAAAGGTGGTTGACCCCGATGTTCCACGTAAACTTGGTGCTCTTGAAAAACCAGTACCAATTACAAACGAACTCGCAGTATTTTTAGGGTTAGAAACCGACACAATGTTTTCCCGTCAATTTATTACCCAGACTATTAACAAATACGTAAAACAACACGACCTTCAAAATCCGGAAAATCGCCGGTATATTCTTCTTGAATCCGAGGAAGGTTTAAAACTAAAAGCATTACTACGTGACCCCGACCAACCACTTACATTTTTCAACATTCAGCGTTATCTAAAAGTTCATTATCCGAAAGTTGAAAGTGAACCTGTTCCTGATACACCGACACCAGTTGGTAAATCGGTGAACGTTGATACTGAACCTACCCAATCAACCGTCCAAGACCCCCCACAAGACGGTGTCGTCCAAGATACTGATACAGTTGATGAATCATCAGAAGCACCGAAAAAAAAAATTGTACGGAAAGTAGTAAAGAAAACAGCTTAGATTATCTAATTAAAAAATATTATAATGATTACGAACCATTCGTATACAATTGTGCGAGATTAACTTATATGGAACATGCTTTAATTACAAATGAATTATCAAAGGCGGTGGTATTGGCAAATTGTTATGTGAATAAATGTATATTAAATTGTGGATATTCACCGGAATTAGAGGTTGAAATAAAAAAAAATTGTCCGATAATATTAAAAAATGGTGGGTTAAGAGTTCCGGAGTTTTACGAGAATTTTATAAAATCAAAGATTGGAAAGTATTAAGTTATAAAAAAACATAAAAAAACATAAACCTATAATTTCAATAAATTTATTAATATATTTAATAAATTTATTGAATATTATATTTTTTTAAAATGAAAACTTACTTAAAGACATATAATATAATAATATTGAGAAGGTTCCATAGCTCAGTTGGTTAGAGCATGCGGCTGTTAACCGCAGGGTCAAGGGTTCGATCCCCTTTGGAACCGGTTCTAAGAATTTTCTTAAATGACTCCATAGCTCAGTTGGTTAGAGCATGCGGCTGTTAACCGCAGGGTCAAGGGTTCGATCCCCTTTGGAGTCGTTTAAGAACATTCTGTGATAATTTAAATTTTTACAAATTAATTAAATACTTAAAGTATTTAATTAAAGTAATTTAAAGAAAAAAGTAAAGTAATTTAAAGAAAAAAAGTAAAGTAAAGTAAATGCTATGTGATGATAACGACTATGATTCTTGTAATGATGATGATTATATAGAATTAAATCCGGATATTTTAAAAGAAATTGAACATGATATTAAAATAAATATTATTCAATTTTATAAAGAATTATTATATAATGAACCTGAATTTATAGGTATATATAATATTAGTTCATTTGAAATTTTATATATAATAGAAACTACACATTGTGTGGGTAAATTATATAAAAAAGACCATGACTTAACAGATGACCAAATAAAAATATACGATAATATGTATATAGATTTATTTAAAAATAAATCAACTATTGACATATATAATACTGTCACTAACAAAATATTTGATAAAATTTATGTATAATTTATTTTTTTAATTTTTTTTTACTTTTTTTTATTTATTTAATAAATATAGACCACCACCAATAAATAATATAACTAATACTATAATTAATATAATCCACCACATATCAGTTTCATTACCAAAATTTTCTTTTATATTAACTAAATTATTACCTAAATTTTCCGTTATATTACCTAAATTATTACCAAATTTTTCTTTTATATCATTTGTAAAATTTACGTTTTTATGTAATTTTGGTTTCGGTACAGTATTTTTACCCCAAAAATCAAATTCATCACTACATATTCCAATACTCGGGATATTATTTGTACCCGATAATTTATAATCAATTTTCCCACCTAATGGATTTTTTCCTTCATTATCAACCATACCGGAATATTGTTGTGACTTACGTAAAGTTGGATATGTATTATTTTTAAAATAACTTGCTGCACGTGATTGTAAAGCATATGTTGTTTCTATTTCTTCATTCTCTTTTACATGTTTATCCGAATATTGTAAAAGGTCTTTAAAAAAATTTTGGCCAATTGAAAATGATGACATTATTATTATTTAATATAATAATATTATTTATTTTTACAAATAATTAAATTAATTTTAAAAACCCCCTGTCGGGATCGAACCGACGACGTCCAGATTAGAAGTCTGGCGCTCTATCCAGCTGAGCTAAGGGGGCATTTAAAATGAATTTATTAACAGTTACTCAATATATAAATATATTATATCTTTAAATCTATTTATAACTGTGCGTACATTTCTAATGCCCATGTATCTAACATAATTGTTTCTTCTGGTATTATTATTTCTGCTTCGACCGGACTTGCATGAAAATGAAATTGATTTTCAAATGACGGGTGATTTGATGTATTACCGTATGTTTCTGATAATTTATCAGTATGTAATTCAAATATATATGAATCATTTACAGATTTAATTGTTTTTATATAAAAATTGATTTGATATGATTTATTATCATTTATATATAATAAATGACATACTGCTAATGCATTTTTACGATAAGTACCTGGTACTATACCACCAATATTATCTACGTCGTAATTATCACCAGATGTATTAAATCCCATAGAAACATCATGTAATACTTATATTGTTTTCCCTATCGTATTGCCTGATCCAAAAGTCGTTAGATGCGTTTAATGGTGCGTCTTGGTACATTTCTAATGCCCATGTATCTAACATAATTGTTTCTTCTGGTATTATTATTTCTGCTTCGACCGGACTTGCATGAAAATGAAATTGATTTTCAAATGACGGGTGATTTGATGTATTACCGTATGTTTCTGATAATTTATCAGTATGTAATTCAAATATATATGAATCATTTACAGATTTAATTGTTTTTATATAAAAATTGATTTGATATGATTTATTATCATTTATATATAATAAATGACATACTGCTAATCCATTTTTACGATAAGTACCTGGTACTATACCACCAATATTATCTACGTCGTAATTATCACCAGATGTATTAAATCCCTTAACATCTATAACTTATACTGTTTTCATTATCGTATTGCCTGACCATCCAATTATCACATGGGTTGGTGCTGAATTGTGAGCCATAGTACATTTCTAATGCCCATGTATCTAACATAATTGTTTCTTCTGGTATTATTATTTCTGCTTCGAACGGACTTGCATGAAAATGAAATTGATTTTCAAATGACGGGTGATTTGATGTATTACCGTATGTTTCTGATAATTTATCAGTATGTAATTCAAATATATATGAATCATTTACAGATTTAATTGTTTTTATATAAAAATTGATTTGATATGATTTATTATCATTTATATATAATAAATGACATACTGCTAATCCATTTTTACGATAAGTACCTGGTACTATACCACCAATATTATCTACGTCGTAATTATCACCAGATGTATTAAATCCCATAGAAACATCATGTAAAAATTCATTGGAAGAGTTTAATAATTTCCAATATAATTTATTTATTGGCGAATATTCGTGTACTCTTTTGGTAACCGGTGTTACCAATATAGATTTCGGTATTTCTAATATATATTGATAATATCGTTGTCCTTTATTTAAAAGTTTTAATTCTATTTTAGAATTATTTACTGATGGTATACTATAAAAAACTAATGGAGTTATGTATTCATTTTTATTAAGTGAATTAACTGCGTCTAATAAAGTTTTAGTATTTAAATTATTTAAATTTATTAAATTTTCTTGTACATTATCTAATGATTTTACTATATTTCCTTGAACATTAACTAACGAATTTATGATATTGCTTTCACTATTACCCGACATTTATTATTTATTTATTTTATTTATTTCTATTTATTTTTATTTATCTATTTATTTCTATTTATTTCTAATGAAAAATGTAATTAATGTACCGATAAATATTGTAAATGAATATCCTAATAAATTACTTGGTATTAATAATAATTCTATTGATGTATTACCAGCCATAAATATAAGAGTACCAATTGATATTACAAAAGTTACTAATGAAACTATCCACATTGTTTGTAATACTTTTACATCTTTAAATTTGGTCAACCATATAATAAACATGAAAAAACCCGCAAATGATAATACCCACGCAATAACTAATAAAAATACGTCTATTTTACCAGTATTCACTGTATTATCACCAGATACCGTTGATTGTACCGTTGATGGTAATGTAAATGGTAATATTGTCTGTATTAAATATGCTACTAAAAAACACATTATCCAACCATATGTAAGTATATTGTTCATTATTATATAATATATATTTTTATTTAATTTTTATTTAATTTTTATTTAATTTTTATTTATTAGAATAAATTACTGATACTAAAAATTACTGATACTAAAAATTACTGATACTAAAAATATAATAAATGTACTTATTTTACTTATTTTACTTATTTTACTTATTTTACTTATTGTCATAATTAATGTATTAAATTGTAAATAATAATTTTTATACATGAATGTATCTTTTTCTGAATATCCTTTCTTTACATAGTACTCTTTTACACCTTCGCCAGATATTACAACAATACCCTTATAACCATTCCAAAATGCTATTTTTTCTGCCTCTTTTAATAATTTTGTACCAATACCAAGGTGTTGGCACGATTTTGCAACTGAACCAACTGATGTATTATATCCGTAAACGTGTAATTCACGTATTAATGCGTTATTTTTTAATATAGGAAATAAATCCTCTGGTTTAGATAATTTTTCTTTATTGATAGTAGGTTCATTATTTTTATAAATATTAACATTCGGAAGACGAAGACGTATAAACCCAAATAATGCTTTTTTATCTAATGATTCATAACTAATAAAGTAATCTTTCGTTCCATTATTATTATTATACATATCAATAAATATTTTAGCGGGTTTATTATAATATTCAGTATGTCTTTCTATTTCTCTTGACCGTATTTCTTTTGATTCTACTAAATTTTGTCTCAAATTAGTTGTATTATTACCCGCCTGAATATATACTCCCGGAATATCACGGATTACACGAGGAAGACGAATCCATTCCGGACAAGTTTTCATACCATAATCCATTACTTCTTTTAATATATGCGGTTCATATGGTTTCCATAATCCTTTATTAAACCATTTTTCAATTATAGTCCACGGTACAACCGCACACGGATACACTTTAATTTGGTCTGGTTGTAATACTTGATAAGTATAATCAAACATAGTTTTATCAAGTTCTGGTGTTGTAAAAGGAAGGTCGGGCATAATATGAATATCAATCTTAAAGCATAGATTGCGTAGATATTCCATTGCTTCTATTACACATTCAATGTTATGTCCACGATTAATTTTTTTTAAGATATGATTATGAGTACTTTGAACACCAAGTTGAATTCTTGTTACACCGCATTGACGAAAATGAATAATCCAATTATCATCCATCGCATCAGGACGTGTTTCTATACAAATACCAATAATATGAACTTTTGTTGTACGATTAATAAATACTTCCTCTTCTAATGGTAATTTTTCTCTTTTTGGTTCTTTATCAAAATAAGTATTGGCAGCATAATAAGTATCACGATTAAAATCTTCTAAATACTTTATTGGATATTCTGTATATGTTCCACCTTCAACAATTATTTCTAATTTATCAATTGTGTGACCATTCGCATAAAGTGTATCCATACGGTCTATCATTTGTTCAAATGCTTTAAATTGATTTCTATTTGCACGACGAACCGCCGGTTCATGATATAAATAACTTCTTGGTTGAGCTTGGTAATTATTACCTTTGTGTGCAGGTTCATTTGGACAATAATAACAATTATGCTTACATGAAAAAGTTTGTTCATTCGGATAAGGACTCATTACAAGTGTAATGGATATAATCCCGGAAATACTCCTTGACGGTTTCTTGCATAGTAACTTCTCTAATATAATATTCTTTGTAATTTCATTAGAATCCAGTTTCTTTTGATATTCTAAGATAAGTTCAGTTTTTTTTGTATTAATTTTTGATTCTCTTGAAAGTTTATTGAAATACTGTGTGAATTTTGTACGTAGTTTATCAAGACTTTGAATATTTTCATCACTATCATAATTTTTGTGCTCTTCTGTAAATTCTATGAGTTTAGTTAATAAATTATGAATCTTTTCCATAGTTATGGAATCCTTTACACGTTCTGGACCTTTTTCGGTTAGGGTAAAGTCTTCGAGATCAGTAAGAATTTTATCCATAATTTATTAATAAGCAAGTTAACTTATAAATTATAGATAAGATCTTTATGTAATATTAATTTTTGTAATAAAAAATAATTCTTTTTTATTTTATTTATTTTTTATTTTATTTTATTATTTTTTATTTATTTCTTATTTATTTTTTATTTTATTTCTTTTCTTATTTATTTTTTCTTATTTTATTCAAATTGTTCATCAATTGAAAAACCATTTAATTTAATATCCTGATTATCTTCGTTTTTATTTAGTTTACCATTAATTACATATTTTTTACATTTATAAAATTTCATTCTTTTAAAAAATAAATTATTAAAAATTGACCAAGCATCAACTATATCAATTATCTCTGGTTCATTTTCATTTTGCTGCCTTAATATACGCCCAACTGCTTGTTCAATTTTAGTTTTAGGACTTGCCATAATTAAAGTATCTAATTTTGGATTATCATATCCTTCACTCGCTATTTGATATGTAGCAAATATTATACGTTTGGTATTCGCTTCTTGTAATTTATCGTTTTTTATTCCTCCATAATATAAGGCGGAATTATCAATGTATTTTTCATCAAATGTACATAATAATCTTCTTAATTCATTACAATGATTTCTACGGTCTGTTAAAACTAACATTTTACGTTCTTCTGAATATTTATTTTTTATAATATTAATAATTTCTAAATTTCTCGCAAATGAATCACATAAATCTGTAATCATTGCTGGCATATTAATTTTACCATTTATCATTGTTTTTTGTTGTAATGATTCAATATTACTATAATATACGGTTATATTTGGAATAATAGTGCATAATTTTAAATTAACAATAACTTCACCCAAAAAATATTTAATTACTTTTGTTAGACCATCTGACCTCGTTAAAGTCGCAGAAAGTCCTAAATTATACTTCGTTCCAATTTTATAAAATACCCTTGAAAAAATACGTCCCGGCGTATGATGACATTCGTCCATTACCGTAAATCCAAAATCTTTAAATGTTTCAGTGGGATATTCTTTCATTGAAATACTTTGAATCATACCAATTACAATTTTTTTATTTTGAACATCAGTTTTAGGACCTTGAATAATTCCGATTTCGTCCGCCGGAATACCTAAAAAATCTGTTATACGTTCCCTCCATTGATTAAGTAAGTTTTCAGTATGTACAATGATAAGGGTTTTACGGTTCATTTGCGAAGTTAACCAAAGTGCCGCGCACGTTTTACCCCACCCAGTATAAATACTTGCGAGTCCTGACTGTTTTACTTTTAGATGATTCAGTATTAAATCACAAGTACTTTTTTGATAATCACGTAAATCACCTTTAAATTCAAATTCAACAATAGTTCCATCTTGTTCTTTAATATTTTCAACATCTGGAAGTCCAAATTTATTAATACCATAATACTTTGGCATATAAAAAAATTTATCAGATATTCTAAATATCGGGAATCGTGTAGCATTTTCAACATAAGGCAAAATCATTAATTCTTTTTTTAAATCATTTATTATATTAGTTTGGTCTTTTTCTTCAATTTTTAATGGTATTTTATAACCTCTGTTTGTAATCATTTTAAAAAATTAATTAATTAAAATTAGTAAAAGTACTTTTACGTTACTTTACGTTACTTTTACTAATTTTAGATAATTACTTTAAGTAAATGGAAAATGTGTATGTAAGAGTAATATTTTATGACTTATTTAGTACATAAAAAAACATACAAGAATTAACTATTAAAATATATGTAATAAGTTTCATTTGGGCGTCAATTTTATTATTTATTACATTAATAATACCCATTGTTTGAATAGGATAACGTTGTAGTTTGGTATAATATTTGCGTCCAGCTTTCATAATAATCTCGTATTTAATTTCGGAATCGTTATTAATTTTATCGTCCTCAGTAATTTTATCGTCCGTAATTTCGTCGTCTGTAATTACTGTATTACTTATTTTTTCGACTTTTTCAAAATTATCAATTTCAATTATCTTATTTTTTTCTATTTTAAAATTATCTGAATTTTGATAAATATATTTTCTATCCTCTGGTGTTAAATCAGAGGAAAAATGAAAAATAGTATCAGAATCTTTATCTAATTTTTTATGTAACCATTCAACTAAATTATCTTTTAAAAAATCAAATTCAGATTTTGTAACGAATTCTATTTTCATTTGTTATAAGATATTTATAAATGTATTTTTTAAGTACTTTTATTTTATTATGGTAATTTTGTGCTTACATATACGGGTCATAACATGTTTCCATTTTATTTTGACACATATTATCAGTATGACAATCAGATTTTACATTAAAATTTAAATGTACTGGTTTGTTATTATGACATACATTCATACCGAATCCTGGAACTAACATTCGGCTTTGGAAATTAGGCACACACGAGTGTTCTAATGGTTTACCTTGTAGAGTTTCTTCGTGTGGAATTGATGTATTTTGCCATTTATTTTTAATCTTAATAAATGGACAGGCGACCGGATTACCGTTCATTGTTTCAAGTGGTTTTTCAAAATATTGTAACTGACTCATTAATAATAATATATATAATTATTATTTATTTTTTAAAAATAATTAATTTAAATGATATTGTTTGATTATCATTTTTATAAATATTATTTACACTTATATTCCACAATGAACTATAATTTATATTGAAATTAATGGGTGCTTTTAATACTATCATTTTACATGAAAAATATAATGAATCTATTATTTTATTAATATTTATACCATTGATAAATAAGTTTACACATTTATGGTATTTATAACTTGAACCACCCCACGGTGGGTCAAAGAATATTATATCATAATTAATAATTTTTAAAATATCTAAACAATTCTCATTTATTATTAATTTATTTTCATAATCCTCTAAATTATGTTCCAGGTATAATATTGCCTCCGCTGAAATATCTATACAATATACAAATTTACAATATCTACAAAAGTATACAGAGTTACCACCTATACCAGCATTCGCATCAACAATTGTACATTTTTTCAAATCAATATAATTATTTACATTTTTCATATTTTTTAAATGTTTTTTTATTATATAAATAATTTGTAAAGCTTGTTTACAAGATGTGTATAATTTTACATATTTTTCTGAAATTAACATAATAATTAATTATTAATTATTAATTATTAATAATTTTCTTTTATTCTTTTATTCTTTTATTCTTTTATTCTTTATAACATTTTTATTAGTAACATTTTTATTAGTAACATTTTTATTAGTAACATTTTTATTAGTAACATTTTTATTAGTAACATTTTTATTAGTAACATTTTTATTAGTAACATTTTTATTAGTAACATTTTTATAGATTATTTGTAGTAATTAATAATTTAAGATAATCAATCAAATATATTTTATTAGGGCAATTATGATAATTAATACCGTTTATATAATTATTAATAATTGAATAACATGATGACCGATGTCTATGTAATAAAAAATGAAAATAATATATAAATTGTGGTAAAATATTATTGTAAATAATATCTATTGTTAATTCAGTATGGTAAAATATATTATTTAATATTTCATTTAAACACACTGTAATTGTTAAATATTCTGCCCTTGAATTTAATTTTTGCTTCCATGATTTTTTTGTAAATGTACTGGTTATTTTATAATACTTTATTAAATAATCTAATTGTTTTAGTGTTGAATCAGATAATAATTCTCTTGTAAATGGGTCTCTAAAATCATCACCGGATTTATTTAAATATTCAATAAATTCTTTTAATGAATAATATCTAAAATTATTATTATTTTTTATTGAAATAAATGGATATTTCAATTCACATAATGTTATTGGGCATATCATTTCATCATTGAATTTTTTTCTAATAAAATTTTGAATATAAATAATTGCCTTATATTCATTTACTACTGTTAAAAGATTTAGTTTATTTAATTTAGAATATCTTTTGATATTATATAACTTAATTATATTGATTATATTATTTCTTTTATAAAGTTTATTATATAAAATTAACATTCATTTATATTAAGCAAATTTATTTTTTTTAATTTAAAAACTCATAATTTATTATTTTTCAGAATACTTTTTAATAAATTCTTTTACATTTATTTTAAATAATGAATAATCATTTTTCATTATATTCGCAATTTCTGGTTCTAATGGGTCATCGGGATTTGGTTCTGCTAATAAACTACATATAGATAATAAAACTTTTGATATTGTTAATATAGGACTCCATTGGTCTTTCAATATATCTAAACATATTTGTCCAGATGTATTAATATTTGGATGATATATTTTAGTTAAAAAAGTTATAATAGGTGGTTCAAATGGATATTCATTTGTAAATTCTATTTTAAGTTTAAATTTACCACCATTATAAACAGTATCTTTTGGACCATATAAATAAAAGTACCAAACATTACTATCGCAATCATCTATTTCAATATATTCGATATTATCACAAGATTCTTTTATTATTGAGTTTAATTCAAAATTTATTCTTTTTATCATTTTATACAACCAATTATATGATTAATAATATATTTAAATTTGGTTTAATTTAAAAATTGTAATTATTCAAGTGTACATCATAAATGGGGGTTTATCAGTTATTTTTGTACGAATATCGTAGAATTTTTCAAATGCTTCACATATAATTTTCTTAGATAAAATATAATTATTTTCTTTACAAAAATTAACTCTTGAATTTATTATTTTAACTCTTCCAATTATATTATCAATATCACCAGCATTTCCGTGAAAATGTTCTACTTTAATTTTTGACTCAATATATTTAATATCAGCATTTTCTTCTAATTTATAATCATCTGTACTATTAATTTTATCAATAAATATTTGTGCTAATTCTGTTTTAGTAAAATTTTCAATTGTAAATGTCCACGGAAATCTTCTTCTAAGTCCTTTATTTTGTGAAAAGAAACACATATTTAAGTCTTCTCTATATCCCGCAATTATACATATTATTTTATCTACATTTTCAGTTAAATATTGATTTATACAATCAATTGCTTCTTTTGCATATGAATCTTTATTGTCAGAAGAACCTAATGAATATGCTTCATCAATCAACATAACACCATTTTTACATAACTGTAATGTTTTCATGGTTTTTAATGTAGTTTCCCCTAAATATTGTCCAATTAGGTCTTCTCTTTTTACGATTGTACATTTATTTTTTTTTAAAATACCAAGTCCGGAATATATCTGTGCCATTAAATTCGCAACTGTTGTTTTACCTGTACCTGGCGAACCTTCAATAACTGTATGTAACATAATATTATCTTGATTATCTTGAACAAAATACAGTAATTGTTCTAATAACTGGTCTTTTAGTTTTATAAGGCCAACTAATGAATCTAATTTTTCCAATGGTTTTAAAATATCAATTAGTTTATATAATTTTGATGGTAATTTTTGCTTTAATCGTTTTGGTGGAGGGTCTTTATTTATTAAATCATATATTAAATTTATTAAACTTTTAAGATTAGTAATCTGATATTCTTCAATTTTAAAATAATCAGGTTCTTCCGGTTCTTCCGGTTCTTCGGTTTCTTCTAATTTAATTTCGTTACTTCCGTTACTTCCGTTACTTCCGTTACTTCCGTTACTTCCGTTACTTCCGTTACTTCCGTTACTTCCGCTAATTTCGTTAATCTTTCTTTTTCTTAAAATATGTTTCTTATTCGGTGGATTCATTTTAATATCAGTATTTTTACATTAATTTATTTTTTAAGTATTTGTTTTTATTAGTTAAATTAATTTAATTTTAATTAATAATATTAATTAAGATATAGTTTTATCTAATAAAATGAAAAATATTAAAAAAAAATTAATTATATATGAAATAAGTCAGATTGAAAATATAAAAGAAAATATACTAATTGATTATATTAAATCATTTGAAAAATATATAAAATCCGAAACAAAAAAATATGAAGATACTGCCGGATTAGACGATTATAAAATGTCCAAATATGATTATACTATATTATATAACTTATATGTAAATACTGGTCCGAGTCCATATAAAATTCATATACTTTTATTATTTATGTATTCATATTATAAATTAGACGGCATTTGTTTTAATAAACAATCTTTTCCATTAAAATTATTTATAAATTTTATAAAAAGTAATATTAATATTCATACTTTAATATTAAAAATGATACAAGATTTAAAATAAAATAAAAGATAAAATAAAAGATAAAATAAAAGATAAAATAAAATAAAAGAAAAAAATACAAAATTTAAAATATTATTATTATATTATAAATGCCAAAACTAAAAGAGAACCAATTTTACAACGTATCTACAAGAAAAAAAGAAATTGTACCAAATGAATATATTGAACTGGTTAAATTTAAAAATGGGGCATATGCTTTATTGGGTTTAGCAAGGGATAATATGAAAATGTTTAAATTAATTTCTGTAAATAAAATTGAAAAAATGGAAAATAAATATGGAAAAGCAAGACGTTATAAAAGATAATTAAAATTTTACATTTTTTATATTACTTAAAGGCAACGAGTCATTTATCTTTAAGTAACTTTAACTATATACAGTTAATTAAGTTAATACCGTTAATTCCGTTAATACCATTAATTAAGTTTAATATATGGAAACTGTTAATACTCTCAAAGATATATCTTTAAAATCAACCGTTAAAATAATAGACCAATTAAGCGAAACAAGTAGTGAACCGGGTAGTATAGCATATTCTCAATCTTTTTGTAAAATATGTGACCCAAAATGTAAATATTTAGATTGTATTTGTGCTGAATCGTGGAAAAATTATGATGAAATTTTACAGGAAATTAAAAATGTTTCATCAGAAGTTTTATTTGTATCTTTAAGAATATCAACCATAACATTATGTTTTAATTTAAATACTGATATTAATACCGTTAAATTAAGTGAATGTTATGAAACTAAAAACAACGGTAAATTTTATAATAGTTTAATATTTAATTGGCATACAAAATATCAAGTAAAAACAATTGTGTCCGTGAAAATATTTCCGAATGGTAAAGTTCAAATAGCAGGACTGGCAAATATTAAATCGTGTGCTTATATTATGAGAAAAATATTTAATAAATGTAGAGATTTTTATAAAGACCCTGAATCAGCAAAAATAAGCATGGTTAAAATTGCTATGATTAATAGTGATTTTAAAGTTAACAATACATTAGATTTAATTAATTGTTGTGATTTATTATCAAAATATTCAATTCAAGAAAATGGAAACTTTTTAAGCATCGTATATCAACCAATTAAATATCCGGCAATTAATACTAAACTTATTTGTGATAAATATTTAGAAGATTATAATGAACATGTTTATAAATATTCTTTTAAAAAAAAATATAATAATAAAATATCAGTAATGATATTTCGGTCTGGTAGTATCATAATTACGGGAGGTAATGACCCACTTGATTATTTGTTTACATATAAATATTTATTAAATTTAATTAAAAGTAATAATAAAACATTATTCATTAATAAATAAATAATGATTAATGAAATCCAATTTAATGATCTACTTTTAAATAAAATTAAATCCAAAAATAATAAAACTTTTTTCGGAAGTCCTCTTAAAAAATTTATTAATAATATTTATAATAAATTAGATATTCCAGAAGAAAGTTTTGTTATTTCACTTTATTATTTAAATAAATTTTATAAAGAAAATAAAAATAATTTTAAATTAATTGATAAATTATTTCAAAATATCAACCTTTATATATTTACAACTATAATTATAGCATTAAAACAAATATTAGATTTTAAATTTAATATAAAAATCATGGCAACAATGTTTGATATTAACTATGATTATTATATTTCAACTGAATTGATAATTTTAAAAAGTTTAAATTGGGATACATTTTATAATGATAATGATATTACGGAATTTAAAAAGTTGATGGTGCGTTATATGGATTAATACCAACATAACGATTATCTAAATTAGATATATCATTATTTAAATTACTTGGGTCATTAAACATATTAGGTATAAAATTTGGATGTTCTTTTTGAATCCATTTACCGGCACTATCTCTAAATGCACAATTAGTTGCGTTTAGTTTATAATCCCACGGATTTGTATGTGTAATACATTCATTTGGATCATTTACGTCTTTTGAATTATTAACTATTGGTGTATAGTTTTGTGAATGTCGTGTATAATTGTTTATTTGTTCAATATTACCGGATACTTCTTCGGGAATATTTTCTCTAACACCGAATACGTCTTTGTTCAACATAGTTGGTAATAATAAAAAACAACCCGGATTATCTATTATAATAGACTCGGTACGATTTAACCCGAATATATCATTAATTTCCCGAAATAATACACTACCTTTTTCGTATTTATTATTTACATCCGGACCACTAAATTTAAATATACTTAAATGGTCAATAAATATAGCGACTTCATGATGGTTATGATATACCGACGATAAATGTTTTTGGTTATTGAATACCCAATCATATTTATTATGTTCTGATAAATTCATATAATATTCATATAATGTAGTTTTTCCATCAGTATCTTTAAATAACTGGGGATACTTATTTTTTAAATGATTTAGTATATGTTTATTTTCCGGATTATTTCTATATTGATGATATACTTGCATTAAAATAATATCTCTATTTAAATTAAATAACTCATTACGTATAAAGTCTTTTAATCTTGGACTCATTACCGTACCCAATGTTATAGAATTTGTACCGGGCATTACCTGGAAAGACGTGTCTAAATTATTATAAACATTATTTTTAGGCATAGCAACATAATTCGTATTTGCCGAACAATACATATTTGAACCAATACCATCTTCAATTCCGTCACGCATATTTGTATAATAATTTGGGTCACTTACAGGTGGATAATTACGGTCATCGTTTAGTACATCAACCGCTTTATCTAATCCTATCGGTGTTATATTAAAATTTTTAGTTAAACAATCAGTACCGGTTATTTTCATTGAATCTAAATCAAATATACCATATTTAAATTTTAGATTTGGTACATCTGGGTTTTCACGTGGTCTAATAAATGATGGATTAATATATACCCAATGACTTCTGGTATTATTCGCATACGTAATTGGTACAGTTACATCTAATTGTTGAATTTGACGAGAATATAAATCGCCATTTTCGTTATTATTAAAATTACTATGTTCTAATTGTTCAAGTTCGGTTCTTCTACCGGTACGTAATGGACTGATCGCACCAGATTCATACGAAATACCATTTTTAAATGCGATAGAATTTAAAAGATTAGTAGTTGTTAAATATTCTTTACCGTAACGTTGTAAATTATTTCTTACATTATTTGTATTTGATAAAACTAAATTTGGGTCTCTTAATTTTGGATCACCGTATAATGGCATGTGACTAATTGCTATATCAGTATTTAAATTAGCAACGCCAGCAGATGTCCAGTCAGTAAATATTGTTCCACCATTATGTTTATATTGCCAAAATTGTTCATATACATTAATTGGCTTACCGTCAATTGATATTTTAACGGTTTTATTAGATACTGGTACATTCGCATTTAATCTTCCCTGTGTTGCATCATTAAATGTATCATAATGTTGTTTATGAAATGCCGCCTGACCTTTACTTGATTCTATTATTGATTTGTACTGACGTGCCTGTAATTGGTCGCTATTAGAATATCTTTCTAATGTCGACGGGTATTCTTTAAATGGTATAAAATCAGCGTGTTTACTCATAACTATTTTATTACTAATATATTTTTTTATTTTATTTTATTTTTTTTAACTAAATTAAATATATCAATTTAATAATTTATATTTATTAAATTTATATATTTATTAAAATATTTATTAAAATACTTATTCCTCATCATCGGAAGAAGCTTCTTCAATTAATACTTCCTCCTTTAAACCTTGTAAATCAATTACTTTTTTACTACCCGATTTAGTAGTTTCTTTTACGTTTGTATGGAAATTTTCTACATTATTTTCTTTTTCTTTTCTATTTGTCGTACTTACCGGTGTAGGTAATGTTGAATGTCCAGAATTTATAGGGAAATTAGTTTGAATTACGGACGTTGGCATTAATTCTCTTTGTGGTTGTCCTTGTGGTACTTGTGGCTGTCCTTGTGGTGGTACTTGTTTTTGTTCATGAGACGGTACTTGTGGCGGTACTTGTTGTTGTTCTTGTGGTTGTCCTTGTTGTGGTCCTTGTGACTTATCGGGTGACATTTGTGAATTTACAGTATTAATTTCTCTTACACTATTATTTTGAATTACATAACTTACCTGATTCATTTGAGCTATTAGTGCGTTAAATCTTTTCGCATTGATTACATTAATTTCAGATTGTTCTTTAACGAATCCCGTAAATTGTTTTTCAATATTTTCAATTGAACTATTTAAAGAAGATAGTGATTGTATCTTTTTAAATAGTAAATAACATATTACTAAACATACTAAACCGATAAATATTGGAGCATATTGTAGAATCATATTTGTTTTATTTAAAATTACTTCTCCTGTTTTTTCAATGATTTTTTCCTTGCCCATTTTATATTAAAATTTTATTAAAATTGAAAAATATTTAACGTAAATTAACTTTATTCTATATTAAAATTTCATTCTATATCATTAATCAAATCCGTGTCATTTTCTTCTATTTTAATATCAATACCTACGAAATATGTTCCGGTAAATGCCTCGCCCATTTTTTGTGGATATTTTTTCCTCATATTTTTCTTTACAGCAATATTATTATTATTAAATGTACTTGAATAAAAGTCGAAGGACCATTGTTCTTTACCTAAATTATTTTCTCTACAATGTTCATTAAATGCCTGCTTAAATACTTTTTCTGGAATATAGTTATCTTTATCAATAACCACTTTATCTGATTTAAGAAAGTGTTCCAGAATATTTGTGGTTTGGTCCATTTCATTTTTATTTTCATGGAAATACTGTGGCAAAATTTTCCAAATTCCTTTATCACCATATTTATTTACTGCCCACAAGTAACCGGTAATACACAATTTCATTATTATAGCAATTTCTTTCGCAAGTTTTTTATCCAGATTTTGGTCAGTATCAATTACTTTTTTACAAAAGTGAACGACAGCTGTACGGCGTGAAACTTGACCACCAGTATTTTTATATTTAATGAGTGTATTACCAGCCATTGCCATTGGTACTTTCCAATATTCTGAATCGGCATTTTTATATTTTTCAGCAAAGGAATTTTTACCTCCTTCACACATTAATTGCCAATCTGTCTGTTCAAGTTTACAGTCCCCCTGCATTTCCGGTGCTAACACGAGAAATTTATGAATATGTGGTTTAAGACCATATTGTTTTTCAATATTATTCGGGATAATACCAACGTCATCTTCTTCATACCATTTTTGAAGAATTTTTGTTAAAATTGTACTTTTACCGGCATTACCAGCACCCAGTAGATACATTAGAATTTGCCAATTTTCCATTTCACCAATATCATAGGCACATTTGCCCATGAAAATACATATCCACTGTTGTACCTCTTCTGGAAATTCTTGATAATCCAGAATTTTTTTAAAATGTTTACAGTGTTTCATAATATCAAACCAGGAATCGTCTTTAATTTCTGGGAAATCATTGAAATCCATGTTATGAAATTTACATGATACTGTTTTTTCACTTAAATATTCACTCTTCGTTCCGTATGGCACAAAATGTGTACCCCACATAGGTTGTTCTTCTGTACCTATATTAACCTTTGTTAGAAATACACCATTTTTAAATGAAAATATATGGCGGTCTTTTTCTAATTTTAGAAGTTCGTCGTCTGGACATTCAAGTAAATATTCTACCGCTTGTTTTAAATTACTATTACCGGCGGTTAAATTTTTCCATTGGTCAAATTTACCAAAACTTCTACGACATTTATGATGAATAAATTGTTTAATTTTCATATATGGTTCCCACGCATATGTATCATATGTTACACCTTGGTGGACCGATTTAATTTTTTTGTAAAGTGACTCATTATATTTCGCATATTGTGATTCGGTAAGTTCTTCAAGTAAAAATAATAATAAATTTTGATATGGTGTATTTTTTTCATGACTAATCGGTATAAATTTAAATAACGCTGATGTGTCTTCATTTAAATCATAGTTATAATGATGTTTATTAACTTGATTTAATAAATAATGTGTACGTATTAATCTTTCAGCGTAATAAATTTTTTCTAATAATTTTTCCCACCTAAGTTTAAAATCATTATCGTCCTCTAAATTTATTAATTTTTTAAATTTATTTTGAACTCCGAGAATCTCCCATATAATTTTATTTTTCTCTGTCTCAATAAAATTAATATCAATACTATTGAGACAATTAACATTAAAATTAACACTGATTTTTTTAAAACTATCAGATATATCATCGCTAAAAGTCCATTTTTCTTCGAGATTTTCAAAATATAGTATTATTGATTCTGAATTTGAATGTTCCAATTGCTCGTTAATATTATTCGCCCATTCACGATTCTTTTCAAAGTCCATATTAGTTATATTTATACTTATACGATAATATATTTTATTTTTTTAAGTATATATTTTTATTGTAATTTATGCGTAAAAATACCGTTAAATACCGAATAATATTACAATTATAACGCATTAACAACCACTGCGTAGGACCGAAGGACCGAAGGACCGTTATTATTATGTATACATAGATTTAAAGAAATAATACTATATATACGTAATAATAATGAAAATTTATTTAGAGTGTTCCGTTGATGGTGATATTGTTGAAGTAAAAACAAAGGATAAATTATTAGAAGTAACGAACTATGAATATGAATTTATTGAACCTATTTATTATCATAAATATAATTTTGTTTTATTATATAATAATAAAGAAGACCAGAAGGAAAATATAACAAAGTTACCCTTTACTGAAAAAAAAATTAACGGTAAGTTTTTATTATTTTTAGCAGATTCAAATAACAATATTAAATCGTTAAGTGAAAATAAATTATTAGCTTTAATTAATATACAAAAAAATGATAATGATAATGATTATTCATCCGATGATTTTAATTTATCAGACTAAGTCTTTTTATGGTATTTATGGTATTTTCTTTATTTATTTATTTTCTTTACGGTATTTTCTTTATACTCTTTTTAAAGTTCTATTTTCTTTATATTCTCTATTTTCATATACAAATTGAAAAAGTGTCTCTGCTTTATCTTCTACCGATAATTTTTTAAATTCATCATTATTATTATCTTGAAAAAATTTAACAATATTTTGTTTAATACCAACTTTTGATAATGGTACAACATTTTTGGATTCTTTAAAAAGTAATGCACCTTCTGCAAGTTTACATTCTGCTATTTCATTCGTTTGCATAAATGAACAAATTGTTCCTTCTAAATCTTTCTTTGTTAAACGCAATTGTTTTAAACGGTCTTGTAATGGTTTCATTTTATCATTTAACTCTTTAATTTCATTATCAAGTGTATCAAACCGTCTCACATCACATTTAAAATGGTCAATATTATTTTCAGACATTATTATTATTATTATTATATCTGTAATAATTTTTTAAGTATATTTAAAATTACGAAATTTTATTTAAATTGGATAAGTTTCTAAAAATATAATAATTTGTTAAACACATTATAAGTAATAATAAAATAACAACAATTAAATAAATTTTAATTGGATTAATAACATTTGATAAAATATTTAATAATTTATTTTTACTTGGTTCATCCAAGTTCAAAAAAGTATCTATTATTGAATTTAACATTAATTCACTATTAATTAATTAATATTTATTAATTTTTTTAATTTAGAAACTTAAATTATTATTTTAATCACTAAAATCGTCATATCCATTATCGTCATAATCATCATTGTCAGAATAATTTTCTACATCAAATTCATTATCTTTATCATTTACGTCTATTTCTACGTCTTCCTCTTCCTCTTCCTCTTCCTCTTCCATTGGTTTTTCTTCTGGTTTTTCTGCTGGGTTTTCTTCTGGGTTTTCTTCTTTTTCTTTTAATATATCTATTGATTTTAATGTTGATGTAATACTTAAAACTGACGGTTTTATAACTACTTTTTTACTTTTTGTTTTCTTATTTTTATTAATTTTACTTTTTCTTTTTAATAAGTCTTTTATATATGGGTCATCTGTAAATTCAAAGAGATTTTCTTTTAACTGTATTCTTTTATAAATACATTTATCTGTTTCTAAATCATAATCATATTCACCAATAGTTTGCGAAAACTGTGAATTTTCATCAATATAAAGGTTATTTTTAATTTTAATTGGCGATTTAGATATTCTATACATTAATTCGTCGGAACTTTCATATGGTGGATCATGGGCACTATACCCATTCTTGAATAAATAAAAATTTAATTTACCGTAAAAATTTGTAACAAAATTACTTACACTATAAAATTTTAATATATATTTTAATTCATTTTTATAATTTAATGTTAATTTGACATTTTTATTTTTATTTATTTTATTATTATTTATTTTATTATTATTTATTTTATT
>Ga0222664_1000461_pt1 | contig 23457 bp, 27 predicted proteins | sample AntAcemetagen604_FD_181147 | JGI IMG/M metagenome (GOLD analysis project Ga0222664, IMG submission 181147) | Saline water microbial communities from Ace Lake, Antarctica - #604 | ecosystem: Environmental > Aquatic > Non-marine Saline and Alkaline > Saline | place: Antarctica: Ace Lake...
TCCAACAGATAGTTTCAAGTACAGCGTACATTAATTGTTTAAACATTGTCACACCCATTCCCCCGCATTAAGTATTTCAATTAACTTCTGTTTTTGTGCGTCACCAGCAGCGTCACTGCCAGTGTCCCAACCAGCGGCTCTAGCAGCGGCAGCAGCAGCGTCACTGCCAGTGTCCCAACCAGCGGCTCTAGCAGCGGCTCTAGCAGCGGCCCAACCAGCGCCCCAAGCAGTGGCTCTAGCAGCGGCTCTAGCAGCGGCCCAACCAGCGGCTAACTCCTCGTCCGTTGCCAAGCCATCGGAGTGACGCCAAGCCACATCCAAAGCAGCAACACTACGATCATCGGTCATTAAGTGCTCAACTTGCCTAGCGCACCAAACGGCGTATTTGCGCAATAGGTTGTTGTACTCGGGCAGACACTGCATTGCCCATAACGCATCATCGAGATCGTTTGTCTCAATAATGTCGGCCAGCGGGAACCGTGCCTCCATGTCTGGCCCTTTGGCTGCTAAAACCTTTCGCCATCCGTCAGTACACGGTGACTTAGCGCGGATTTCGGTTAGTGATATTGTGATCATGATTGACACTCCTTTGTGTTACTTCCGTGTTATGGTACTTGAGTAGGTGTTGGTGTACAAAAAGTGAACAGGACTCGCACCTGTATGGTTTTGAAAACTCACATGCTAGCGACTACTTTTGCACCCTTATTATTAGTGCCGTGTATACCAATACCCACAAGTAAAACCTCCCCCCTACGTACCCTCTGTTAGAAGATACGCATGAAACAAGAGAGAGGGCTTACGTTCTAGGCACTAGAAGTTACTTATATGACAGATCACGCAAATCAAACTCTTTGTCAGGTTTTGTGGGGTGTCCTAGCCTTGCCTTGCCTTTTGAGATAGCTAGGATAGGGTATGCGTTGCCCTTTGCTTGATCGTTCTTACGCTTGGCGAGCCTTGCTACGCCACCTACTTTCAATACTATCATTGGGTTTAATCCTTTATGTTACAGGGGTTATTGGAAGGTGTTATTGGAAGGTGTTGTGCTGCGAGTACGGGTTTATAATACCCACAAGTAAACCCCCTACATTACATAGGAGGCTTACGTTCTAGGCACTAGAAATTACTTAGCTGCGTTAGCCATTAAGTTCTGCGCTTGTTCTACTACTCGGTCAATACCTAACATAGTTAGTATTCTTGCAGAGGTACCGCCTGTTACTACAGAGTCGATATGTTCTGACACGAATTCATCGACAGGTATTCCAGCTTCATCTGCCGCCTTAACAGCCGATGCTTGGCGCTTGCCAAAGTCATCCATTGCCTTATTAAGTATTGTGTCTAACGACGCATCCTTAAACGGGGAATCAATCTTAATTGTAGTCCACCACATAGTTTCCCTTGCAGTCTCAATTAATTCTTCGCGCGCTAAGTGTGCTAGATTATGGAAGCCACTATGCCCGTTAAATTCTTCGGGTGTTACATCCTTTTTCTTGGCTTCATCCCAGGCAGGAAGACACTGTAGCCCGCAAGTTAATTGGAAATACTTCACCAATTGTTTTGCGTTGATATACCCAGTGTTTACAGCTAGGGCTACAACTTGATTACAGCGAGTGTAATCGCCCGAAGCCTTACCGTCATTGGCCTCTACACTTGCGAGGTAATGTTCTGCCGCTGCAAATGCTAGTATCTGTACACGTGAGCGCAAAGATTCCGCGTTCTTAGCAGTAGTTGCTAGGTACTTGTTAAAGGCGGCAGTGGTGGCAAGGACTATATATCTAATTTTCTTTGTGTTACTCATGATATTACCTCCAGTAGGTAGTATGAGATTTTACACCCGTAACGGAATTGTTACGGGCTAACTTAGGGAGTTACCGTGCTTAAATTGCAGGCACGACAAAACCACCAATAAGCACACGGGTTAGGCGCACTTAGTGGTGGTTACTGAATAGCTATTAAGCTAGTACTAGCTATTAACCTAGTACTTAGCTTTCTTATCGGTTTTCAATTTGTGCCGGTAAACTTTAGTAACTACCGTAGCAAAATCCTTCCCAATTGGTCTCTCCTTCTTAGCGGATGTGGAGAGTGTACCCTGATTCGCGACGAACCCTGATTTACTAGACATATCCTTATAGGAAACGCTAGGCTTTCTCACAATAGCAAGTTTATGCTGCGCAAGAATCCTTTTTCTCCTATTCTTAGAACGATTAGACATAACTTTCTCCTTTCGTATCATCGAATGTTAGACTGCAAACTGTTGGGTGATTGCTAATCTCCTCGCCTAGTTTAGATGGCCTTGAAAGCAGATAGTTAACAGTGGAAAAAGGCTGGCTAGTCTCTAGAGAGTACGCTCTCGATGTTGGGTACTTCGTAATAGCTACCACTAGCTGCCTACTGTTACAGTGCTTTCAAGCTTCCCAAATTAAGACTTGCCCGATTAGCCTAAGGGTACTTGCATCACCTACTCTAGTTTAAAGCTAAGTATAGCCCGTAATCCTAATTTCCAGTGACCGATGAGTTATTTCCCGTAGTCTGTAAAAAACCGATTGCATTGTGGCAACCGACGCTAGTAACAATGCAGACGGCGTGCCAAGAGTGAAAACTAACTGATAAAAACTAGGAAAATCAAGAGGTTAGTAGTGTTTTGGACACTTGGAACGGACATTGCATGATGTGACTAAAATTGTCAGAAAGTGACACAAAACGTCAGAAAGTGACACAAAACGTCATAAAATAAGGCTTTATGCAAGATACATTCCGACACTGGATAGGTATACAGTATAGCAAAGTAGAATATAGCGTAAGTGATTGAATTGTATAAGGAAAGTATGAGAATAGGGTGAGGGTGATTATTTGTGCTCGATATCAAGCCTAGACATGATAGATGACAACATTGTGCTAGACATGACAGCAAATAAATGCTAGGAGGCTCGCGCATGACGCAGGCGCACGTGTATGCACGCGCTAGTACATCTGATCAGGCCTATCAACACTGTATAAATCCACAGTGGGCATCCAAGTTTAGGTATGCTACTCGCGCACGCAGGCGGGGACAAGGACCACCCCCACCACCCACTGTAGATATACTCAACCCTGCATGAAATTGTACAATTCCTACCTTGTCAACTATACACTCCTAAGTGTACTCTTATGGTCTCATCAATTACTTGGACATGTCTAGAAATGTATAAGGGAGGATATTATTACTATAATCCTCTTATCACTAACTAACTGTTTTATATACATTAAGTAAATTAGTTAAAATAATTTGTTGACAATTGGTCAGAATGTCGGTATATATAAGTATATGCCTAAAGAATATTATACTCAAATACAATATGCTCTATACACGAAGGTTTACCTGAATAATGATAGATATACAAATTAATCATACAGATGATGTAGGACTAGCTAGACAATTACTTCATGTAGAGAATATTTCTAAAGGGGATGTTGCATCAGGACTAGCAGCCCACCTTTTGAATAAATATAAACATTTCTATAACGCATCAGATATGTGGACAGTGTCTCTAGCAAGGAAAGTCTTTCAGAAGATTATAGACCAAAGGTAATAATAAATGACAACTATAGCCTATAAAGATGGGGTAATAGCATACGACTCTTATGCCACTATAGGCGATTGTATAGTTGACCAAGACTACGTAAAGATGCGTAAGGTAGACAAACTAAGATTCTTCATGTGCGGAGACGTAGCAGGAATGGAATCTTTAATCAAGTCATACGTAACCGGAGAGGTTACAAGCGAAGATGCAGAGACTGCTGAAAATACCGTGGCTTGGGTGGTTGATGGAGGGAATATCTATCGACTTCTTATTCACCCTGATGAAGGGAAACTAGCTACAGAGCCTCAAAGGTTCGATAATGTAATGACTATGGGCTCAGGCGGGGAATACGCTTTAGGGGCCCTAGATGCAGGAGCTTCTGCAAAGGAAGCAGTTAAGATTGCCGCAGGACGAGATGTCCATACAGGTGGCAAAATCAGAACCTTTAAAGTAAAGTAAGAAAAAGGGGAGTGTGGACTTATGACAGCTAACTATATCGAAGGCAGCTTAAGATTCCACGATGAATTAATACTAAAGGCATCCCGTCCATCAGGATGGGTACTAGCAAGCAGATTCAGATACAGAACAAACATAGGCAGGCAAAGGGATATACAGGTCCCTGTAGGTTTTAATACAGACCTTGCATCAATACCTAGGATAGTAAGAAGCCTTATAACTAAGGATGGACCCAATAGATACGCAGCAGTACTACATGATTATCTATACAGCCTAGCAGGTGGAGGTCCTAAAGGTGTCTCAAGAGAAGATGCAGATACTATCTTTAAGGAAGCCATGATAGATATAGGCGTCCCTAGATGGAAGATATTTCTACTATACAGGGGCGTAAGAGCAGGTGGATGGGTGTCCTTCAACAGGCATAAGAGAAAAAGAGATAATGTTTAAACATAAGAAAATGATTATAGCATACGTATTGTCCTTTCTCTTAGCGGCATGTACCTCTGTACATATCAAGACATCAGACGGAGTGGATATATCTTATATTGATATACACCCAATGGGGGCCACCCAAACTGTAGGTGCTAAATGGGAAGGCGTAGGTTCTGTAGCCACTGATCGTACCCAAGAGGGTGCAGAGAAGATTATAGGTGAAGTAGGCAAGATTGTTGACAACGTAACGGGACCACTAAAATGAATACAGTACTTATACTTGTAGGAGTGGTAATGGGAACAATCATAGCCACTTGCTTCTGCGTACTAGTTAAGGCAGCTTGGGACAATACATTCGAGTACCTAGATAGTATGTATGAGGATGACACAGATGAGTAGCACCTCACAGAATGAACACACAGGGCAACTACAGAAGACCGGAACTAATACAGAAGAATACAAAGAGAACCTTGACAAGGTAGATTGGGAGTGGTTACGTTCACAACCATCCTTTGAAATAAAGAAGAAGTCTACTATCCCTGATGGGGTGAGGTTTCCTTAATACAGATGCTGGGCAATGTACGGGTTACATCGCTGGCCTTCCAAGCCATGCTGAGTAGGGTTTGACTCCTAGTAAAGGCACCAGTCAAAGTTGACGAACCGAAGGTTCAAGCGCGGGAATATTATGGCAAGACGACAACTGGGGCAGCTACGACCTAGCACAACTAGTGCGGAAGTCTTGTTCAACCCGTCAACAAATCAACCCTACACTATAGACCTCATAATAGGTACAAATAGTAGCGGGGGTTCAGTAGACGTAACTATCTACCACCACGCTACAGGAACAACTTACGATGGGACTACAGAGGTGTTGGCTACAAGTACCCTGTCAGACGGGGGTACCTTAGAGTTTTCCCCAGAGGGCGGCTTATCAGACTACCGAAAACTTGGTAACGTAGCTGTCAAGACAAGTGTTGTAGACTCTGTAAACTTTACTGCATACGGAGTTATAGAAGGGGAGAAAGTGTAGCGTGACTATTACTGTAACTCCCCGTCTTGCGACATAAATAATATAACATTATCACAAAGGATAATACAAAATGCAAACTCAGACAATCACATGTGCCGCTTTATCCAATGATGATAACGGCATCTCAGTATCACAGACCCCTGCCGCTGGTGGGGCACAAGAGCTAACGATCACAGGGGCACTAGCCGCTGGTGGTGTAGCTACAATGGCTGCTGGTCAACCAGTCTCCATTGAGAGTGCAGCAGATGAGACGGGACGTACCTTTACGGTAACAGGCACAGATGCAGATGGCACTGCCTGCACTGATGCGATCACTGGTGCTGACAGTGCTACAGCCCTCGGCACAGTCTTCTTCAAGACAGTTACCAGTATCTCTGTAGATGATGACACTGCTGGTGCGGTATACGCAGGTGTACTCAAGGCAGACGGCGGTGTAAGCCCTACAATGGATGTTAACGTAGGAGAATACGGTGTGGCCTTCGTACCCTCACTGTGGACAGACGTAACTACTGGTACGTACACAGTAGAGATGACATACACAAAAATCAATGATACTAATTCTAATGGGTACTCAAACTCAGCGGTGTGGTTCCCTATCACGGAGTTCACTGCCAAGACAGCAGACATCCAAGCCAACCTCACAGTCCCTTGTCATGGACTACGTATGAAGACCACTACCAGCACATCAGGCGCAATGACAGCAGTACTAATATCCCCTGTACCTAAAGCACTGGCATAAGATGACTGAATTCACCCCAGACAAGGAAGGTTACGACACTGACCTGACCGACAAGCAGAAGAAGCTTCTCAGCCTAGTCTGGGAATGTAAAGGAGACACCATAGCCGCAGCTAAACTTGCTGGCTATGCAGACCCCTATACAGCAGTTGACGGTTTGTCAGCAGAGCTGATAGATATGGCAGAGAAGGCTTTGTCACGTTTATCCCTTAAGTCTGTCATGGCCCTAGAGAGTGTACTAGACTCAAACGGATCAGACACTGAAAGTATAGTAATCCAAGCTAACGAGAAGATTAAAGTATGTCAAGAAATACTTGGTAGGTCTAACCCCAAGGTTGATAAACTAGACATTACTACTGAACATAAAGGGGGTGTCTTCGTACTCCCTGAGAAGCGTCCCGTGGATGAGGAAGAAGAAGATGGCGAACAAACTTAGGTTCACAGAACCTGAAGAGTTAGAACTATTAGAAAACACCATTCAACTGGTAATGAAAGGGGCTATGTCTTACAGGGTAGGTGCAGAACGAATGAGGCACGACACTGGCAAGAAGTTTTCCCATGAAGGTTTAAGGAAGATGGTTAATAAACGGAAACTAGATGACGAATCCAATAGAGCTGGATTGGGAGGCCAATCCCCAAGACTATCAGACTGATGAAGACGGGTTGTTCGTTCTTAAGAAAGATGGAACACCCGCTAAACGTCGAGGAAGAAAGCTAGGAGTAAAGTCTAAGGGGTATAATCTACACTCAGAGACTAAGGCTAAGAATAAAGTTCGTAGGTCTATAGCCAAAGACAAAAGAGATTTAGTCAGGCTAGAGAAGAAGATTACCAATAAGAGGTATAAGGCCAAGAAGAAGAGGGAGCTAGCTAATAAGCTAGATGGTAAGAAAGGTAGAGTCAGCGGTAATAACAATATTATAGCCCAGACAGACCTTGACCTATTACCAGATTATACCAAAGAGTATATCAAGAAAGATAAATCTTTTATAGCGTTCGAGGCCAATGCAGGGCCGCAAACAGACTTCCTTGCATCATCTGAGAATGATATACTATATGGTGGTGCAGCAGGTGGTGGCAAGTCCTACGCCCTGTTGATAGACGCTATAAGGTACTCAGGCCACAAGGCTCACAGGGCACTATTGCTCAGACGTACATTAAACGAACTAGAGGAACTTATTGATATATCGAGGGAGCTTTATCCTTTGGCATATCCCGGAGCAGTCTACAAGGAGACCAAGAAGATTTGGTACTTCCCCTCAGGTGCCCAGCTTAAGTTTGGTTACTTGGAGAAAGATAGTGACGTATACCAATATCAAGGAAAGGCTTTTAGTTGGATTGGCTTCGATGAACTTACACAACTCCCCAACTCTTTTCCTTGGGATTATCTTCGTTCTCGCTGTCGTAGTGCCAACCCTGTTCTAAAACCTCTATGTACTATGAGGGCAACAGCTAACCCCGGTGGCGTAGGTCACGCATGGGTTAAGAAGATGTACATTGACAAAGTAGAGCCCAATACAACACAGAGAGTGTGGGTACAACTACAAAGTGGAATCAAGAAAGTAATCACTAGGAAATTTATTCCTGCTAAACTTTCTGACAATCCTATACTAGCAGAAGGTGGCGAGTACGAGGCAATGCTACTCTCACTTGGGGACCCCATACTAGTCAAGAGATTGCTAGAGGGTGACTGGGATGCAGTAGACGGAGCAGCCTTCCCTGAGTTCGACGCTAAGATTCATCTGATAGCGCCATTCGAGATTCCGGCTAATTGGGAGCGTATTAAAGGGATTGACTACGGATATAGGGCACCCTCCTGCTGTCTCTGGGCGGCAATAAACCCAGAAGACGGTACTCTTATTATATACAGGGAGTTGTACGAGAAAGGTCTGACAGGTATTAAGCTGGGACAAAGAATCTCTGAGATGGAAGCAGAAGAGTATCGAGTCATTTCAGGTGTCCTTGACGGGGCATCATGGAATCAGACAGGTACTACTGGTCCTACAGTAGGTGAGGAGCTTACTGGTCGTGAGGGTGGTAGACACAAGCTACGTAGGGCAGACAAGAATAGGGTGGCTGGTAAGATACAGCTACATGAAAGATTAGGTATAAACCAAAGATCAAGCAGACCTAAAATGCAATTCTTTCATAACTGCACCAACATAGTAGAGCAGATGAACAACATACCTCTTGACCCAAACAACAAAGAGGATGTAGACACTAAAGCCGAGGACCACGCATACGATGCCTTAAGGTATCTAGTGATGTCTAGGCCAAGGATGGACGACCGCTTCATGAGAGCAGCACAGTTTAAGAAGCAACAATACATCCCTTTCGATTCAAAATTCGGGTACTAAAATGGCAGAACAACAAGGCGTTAATGCAGATAGTCTCTTCATACCGGAACAGGAGAAGAAGGCTAAACTGAACGAGGTGCAGGTAGCTAAACTTATCGACATCGTTCAGAAAAGGTTTACTGCTGCTTCTAATGCACGACAGATGCACGAAGAAAGAATGATCGACGCGTACAACAACTTCAGGGGTTTGTACGGCAAGGATATAAGGTTTAGGGAGACAGAGAAGTCTCGTATTTTTGTTAAGATAACTAAAACAAAAGTACTAGCAGCATACGGTCAGACTATCGACATCGTTCTTAGTGGGGAGAGATTCCCTATTGGTGTACAGGCTACTGAGGTTCCTGAGGGAGTCGATGACATAGTCCATATAGGTACTGAACCTAAACCCTCACTACAAGAAGAACCAGAAGGCTCTTCAATTATTCCTCTTGACGTAGGCTTTGCCGGAGACGGACAAGAAGTACCTGCTGGAACAGCTTATGGCTCTACCTTCTGGAAGAAGTTACTGCCGGGTAAGACGCAACCGATACAGGAAGGCGCACCCCTAGACCCTAGCATACCTGTCATCCGACCTGCTGATGAAGCAGCGTACAAGATGGATAAGCTAATACAAGATCAACTAGGAGAGTCTAAAGCCCCAGCAGAGTTGGCTAGGTCTCTTTATGAGTGTGTCATGTTGGGCACAGGTGTTCTCAAAGGGCCATTCACATACACTAAAACCCTACACAAATGGGTTATGGAAAACGGTAAGCGGGTATACAAACCTATCAATACCAAAGTTCCACGCATAGAATTTGCAAGTGTATGGGATATTTATCCAGACCCTAACGCCACGATGAAGTCTGAGATGGAGTGGTTAATTCACCGTCATAGATTTAACACTTCACAGATGCGTGGACTAGTACGTAGGCCCTTGTTCGATGAGAAAGAGCTTACTGAATGTATAGAGAAAGGACCACACTATAACAAACAAAGTTTTGAAGATAGGGTCCAAGCCTCTAGTGAGGAGAGTACAGGACGGGAGTATGAAGATCGCTTTGAGGTACTAGAGTACTGGGGAGTGATGGGTGTCAAAGAAGCAAGAGAGCAAGGTCTTGACGTAGGTGGCAAGAAAGATTTAGATGAAATCCAGATCAATGCTTGGATTTGTAATGGTCACTTGATTCGACTAGTACAAAACCCCTTTACTCCTGCACGTATACCGTACCACATCTTCAACTATGAGACTAACCCGTACAGTATTTTTGGTATAGGTATAGCAGAGAACATGTCTGATAGTCAGGCAATGATGAATGGTCACGCACGTATGGCTATTGATAATCTTGCCTTAGCGGGTGGCTTAGTCTTTGATATTGATGAGACAGCACTAGTGCCGGGTCAAGACACATCAATCTACAATGGTAAAATATTCTGGAGGCAGGCAGGCTCAGTAGGTCAAGCAGTACACGGAATTAAGTTCCCTAATACTGCACAAGAAAACCTAATGATGTTTGACAAATTCAGGCAGATTGCAGATGAAGAGACAGGTATTCCATCCTTTAGTCATGGGGCACTAGGTGTAACGGGTATGACCCGAACCGCTGCTGGTATGTCTATGTTGATGGGTGCGGCAAGTGTCGCTATTAAAACCTTTATCGAGAATCTAGACCAACAACTCTTTACTGGGTTGGGGGAAGACCTCTTCCAATGGAACATGCAGTTCTTTGAAGGGGACTTAGACATTGAAGGTGACTTAGAGGTTAAAGCCTTAGGCACTAACAGTATGTTGCAAAAAGAAGTATTGAGTCAACGATTGACTATGGTACTACAACTTGCACAGAACCCAGCTATTGCACCTTGGATTAAGGTTCCATACTTCATTGAGGAACTAGCCAAGTCACTAGACTTAGATAAAGATAAAGCACTGAACTCCACAGAGGAGGCCAGAGCAATCGCAGGTATTATAGGACTACAAAGTAATGCAATTGGACAACAAGCAGGCCAAACTCCTACAGGTGGTGGTCAACAGCCCAACGTGGCCGGTGCTGGTGGAGTACCTCCAGCAGGTGGAGCAGCAGGACCTCAAGGGACTGGTGGCGGAGAAATCGGAGTCGGAGGTGTACCGCAAGCAGGGGAGCCTCAGTTTACTGGCTAGTCTGATAAAGTTTAAAGATGTAGTAAACAGTAAAGCCAAACAAAGAACTCAAACAGAATATACGGACTAATAAAATGACACGAATAGTGACAGCAACAACAACAGAGATTAGAGATCGTGAGTGCGTCCTTAAGCGTGTCACGGTCAACACAGCGGTAGCTAATGCTGTAGTAACAGTGCATGATAATACAGCAGAAGGTGTACTAGCAGCAGACCCCAATGGTATATCCCTCTCACAGACACCAGCAGCAGGACCCAACGAGGCTCTGACTATCACTGGGGCACTGGCAACAGCTAGTGTGGCTACACTAGGGTACAATAGGAAGGTCACTATAGACGCAGCAGGTGATGAGTCTGGTAGAACCTTTACTGTCACAGGCACTGATGAAAACGGTACTGCACAAACTGAGGCCATAACAGGGCCTAACGCTACAAGCGTTGCAGGCACAAAAGACTTCTTAACAGTGACAGGAGTATCGGTAGATGCCAATACTGCTGGGGCTGTAACGGTAGGTGCTGGACTAGCAACGGATAGTATCCAAGCAGTCATCACCATGCCCGGAACATTACTACAGAACCACTTCACTCTGGACTACGATGTAGCTTTCAGATTTGGTTGTACTGTAGTAACCAGCTCTACTGCTGACGTAACAGTCTCAGTAGTGTAAGTAAGACCTCGGAGAGGCCCCTGAACCGATAAGCAATCGGGAATGGTTTCCCTCACCGTTGTATCATGTGTAGGACACCCCTTTATGGCCCTACACTATATTAACTCACTGGACACCTTATAACCACTCGCCCATAGGAATGCTACCTAATGGACACCGAGTCGGAAGTATAAGCCCATCGGAGAAAGCATGACTCAAGAATTTGAGGGAATGGCCTTCACAGCAGAAGGAGAACCAAATCCATACGGAAAAGAGAAGGGATGGCAGGAAGGAGAAGTTGATACAGGCTTACAAACAGCCGACTCACTCTTCGTCCCACCAAAACGGAACTCCCCGCCCGCTAACACGGATACCGGAGAGCAACATGATTGGAAGAAAAGATTTGGAGATCAAACAACCCATTACGATCAGACTAAGGTAAAACTCACTGAGACTGAAACTAAATTAGCGGATATGACAGCGAAGTTTGAAGCATTATCAAAAGGAGAAGTACAGAGCGGAGATGATAACCAGCCGCCTATTACTGCACCTGAAGTAGCTCCAACACCACCTGTTGCAGAACCTAACGCAGACCCCACGATTGCAGCGTTACAAGAACAGCTCGCGGAATTAACGAAAGAGAGTTCGAATAACAAGCAGACAACGGCACAGTCTAAGATAAGAGAAGCCCATTCTGATTTTGATGAGCTAAAGAACTCCAACGAGTTCCATGAATGGGCTAAGACTAAATCACCCGTGATTCAGAGTGCAATATATCGGAATCCAAATGATTATGTCTCGGCTATTGAAGCTTTGGATTTATATAAATTTGAGTCAGCGAAAGTTGCTCAAGCTAAAGAACTAGAGCAACAAGCGTCACAATCTCAAGAGGATGCCTCAAGCTTAGTACCTAGCCATAATACCGCTGGTGCTGATGAGGGCAACCAACCTAAGATGTGGAAAACGAGTGAAATTAATAGAGTTACCAAAGACCCTAAGTTACTTTATCAGTACATTGATGAGATTAACTTGGCACAGTCGGAGGGTAGAATTATTAAGGACACTTAATTTGACAATATAAATAGGATTTATCATGGCTAATTTTCAAGAAGGTACGTCTCCGACGCTATCTAACTTTGATACTGGCGTATCCGGTCAAACTAACGCTTACTTTCTTCCAGAAGTATACTCCGCGAATGTGCAGATTGCATTCCGAAAGTCTTCTGTGGTAGAGGCGATTACTAACACCGACTACACTGGCGAAGTTACAGCTTTTGGAGACACAGTAAACATCATCAAGGAACCAGACATTACGGTAGCTTCTTACCTACGTGGTATGAGCCTTGTAGCAACCAAGCTAACAGACGAAGAGTTAATCCTCCAAATCGATCAATCGAACTACTTTATGTTTAAAGTAGATGACATTGAGAAGAAGATGTCTCATGTCAACTGGCAGGCAACTGCTTCAAGTCGTGCAGGCTATAAACTTAAGGATGCGATGGAAGTAGAGGTATTCACTTATATGTCTACCAATGCTTCAACATCTAGCCCTGCAATGGTTATAGGTGCAGATGATGCAACAGCAGGTACGTTGGAAGATATAGATGCCGGTGGAACCGAAGCAGTTAAGGTCGGCTACACAGCAGCTACAGAAACTGACCCTCTTGACGTTATTGCAAGAGCCGCTCGTATGCTAGACGACCAACAGGCTCCTGACGATGGCAGATGGTTTGCTGCTTCACCAGAGTTTTATGAGATTCTTTCAAAGGCATCAAGTAAAATTCTATCAGTAGACTACAATGCAGGACAAGGTTCAATCCGTAATGGTTTGGTATCCTCTGGTCTGTTACGTGGTTTCTCAATGTACCGTACTAGTAATATCCCTGCTGGCTCCAATGCGAATGTTGCACTGGCTGGCCACATATCGGCTGTTGCTACGGCACAAACCCTCCTTAACACAGAGACTGATCGAGTAGAACTTGGTTTCGGTGATTTGGTCAAGGGCCTACATGTTTATGGTCGTAAGTTGCTGAGAGAAGAGAGTCTAGTTAAGATTTTCTGGAACACAACTACCGACGCGTAATCGGACTGTCCCTGCCCCTTACGGGGGTGGGGATTTTTTATTTGATAGGAACAGAAATGGCTAGCACATTCTTAATAGAAGTAAACAAACTACTAAAGAGTTCTAACGAGGTTGTACTTACCTCCGCAGGATTTGCTAACCCTGTTGGCATTCAATCTTACGCCAAGGATGTAATCAATACAGCCTACCTAGAAGTTTGTGCAGAAGAGGAAGAGTGGCCTTGGCTATCTGCCGCTGCATCAAACATTAACGAACCTTATTCAGGTAATATTAACTTAGAGACAGTCTCAGGACAGAGATGGTACCTAATAAAAACCGGGTCAGCTAGGGTAGCTACAGACTACTCAAAGATTGACTGGGATAGTTTCACACTAACCACAGAGGGAGCCACTGGACGCACTGCACCATTCATCCACGAGAACCTAGACTATATCAGTTTTAACCACTGGAAAGATAAGTATGCTAGGAGAGAGGAAGAAGACGCAGGAAGTGAACAGACTTATGGAAAACCTTCTAGGGTGGTAGAGAGCAAAGACGGAAGATACTTTGGACTCTCCCCCATCCCTGATAGTGTATACGGAGTATACTTTGAGGCTTGGGTACAACCCACTCAACTATCTTTAGAGGATGACGTAATACTTATACCAGATATGTACCTCCCTGTAATACAACACAGGGCTAGACAATACTTCTTAAACTTTAAGAAAGACATAGACGAGTCTGGACAGGCCTTAAGGGATTACGAAAGAGGTTTGCGTAACATGCGTAGAAACCTAATAGGTAATCAATCAGACTACATGAGAGATGACAGGTATACTTTATAATGACACAATCCGTACCCAACTATGCCTCCTGTGAAGGTGGTTTAGTACTAAACTCTAACAAGTTTGACCTACTCCGTAGACCGGGGGCGGCACTGAAACTCTTGAATTTTGAAGTATCCCTTAGTGGTGGATACAGAAGAGTGAACGGTTTTGTTAAGTTTGGGGGTAGTAGCAGCACACAACCAAATGGGTCAAACCCTGTACTGGGTCTACACCCCTATGCCTTAGGTGTAGTAGCTTGTGTGGGTACTAATGTATACTACTCAGAGGATGGTATCTCTTGGACACTAGTAAATAAAGATACAGGAGAGTCAGGCGACACAGAAGGAAATCTTTCAGCACTATCAACACTTGCCAGAAGCAATGCAGGTCAAACTTCTTTTGTATTAGCTAAAGGAACTATAGACCACGCCACTAACCCTTACGGGGTTTTGTACATAGCCTCAGGCAATGATTCTATTGGACACTTCCACATAGATGGTACCGGTGGTAGTAGGACGTTTACTTACACAGAAATATCAACCCCCAGTGCTGGAGAAATACTAGAAGATCACGACCATCATCTCTGTGTGATAGACAGCACAAATGCACCCAACGAAGTATACTATAGTGCCGTAGATGAATACGATGATTTTGAAGGGGGCACTTCAGGTAAGATTAGATTATCTGATGTAGTGGTAGGACTAAAGAGTTTTCGTAGAGAATTATATATCTTCTGTCAAAATAGTATACACAAGTTAATAAATATTAATGACCCAGCAACTCAGCAGATAGTACCTGTCACAGGTAATCTAGGTTGTTTGTCAGGGAAAAGTATACAAGAGATTGGAGGGGATTTAGTATTCCTAGGTCCTGATGGATTTAGATCAGTGGCAGCTACTGCTAGAAATGAAGACATAGAGAGAAGCTCTATCAGCCGTAATATACAACCACTGATAAACACTGTCATAGCAAATAAATCTCAGTTCACCTTTAGCTCAGTAGTATTATCGAACAAGAGCCAATATAGATTCTTCTATGTAAACTCAACAGGTGTGAGTAAAGGGTTCATAGGTACACTAAAAGGTGGGCCACAAGGTGGCTCACAGTTTGAGTGGTCTACAGTTTCAGATATATCTGCATACTCTATAAACTCTAACTTCAACCAAGATGAAGTAGAGACAACCTATCATGGTGGTTTTGATGGATATATTTATCTGCATGATACAGGGAGTAGTTTTGACGGGTCTGACATTATCGCAGTGTATCAGAGCCCCGACACAGACTTAGGAGATTTAGGTTTAAGAAAAACTCTTAACTATCTAAACTTATCTTTTACCCCGGAGGGTGTGTCAGCAGTAACTTTAAATGTTACATTTGATTTCAACTCACCCTCGGTGTCACAGCCAGCACCTTTCTCTGTGACGATAGCTACAGCACCAGCTAAGTATAACTCTGGTACGTATGGAAACTCTAAGTATGGTTCTACGGCAGACCCCCTTAAACGTATACCACTGCACGGGTCAGGAAACAGTATAGCATACAGGTTTACTACAACAGACACAAACCCCTCTTATACAATACAGGGATTTCACACAGAGATATTCCCCTCAGGTAGGAAGTAAAAATGACTGCTTATACAAGACAGAGTTCATTCACCACAGACGACACAATTCTAGCCTCACACAGTATAAGTGAGTACAATCAACTTGTTGCTGTGTTTGATGAAGAGACGGGCCATAAGCATGATGGAACTGTGCAAGAGGGGCCTGTGATTGGTTTGATAGGGGATGCAGGATTAGTAACCCCCCTAAACAAAGTACAAATAGATACAGATAACAACAATGTGGGCTTCTGGGTGGATGTAGCTTCTACTGCGGTAGAGCAGGTCACTGTACAAGACGGGGCTATTCTTCCAGTAACTAGTAACGATATTAATCTAGGCTCTGCCTCCTTGAAGTTTAAGGACGCTAGATTTGCTGGTACTGTGTACGCAACCACAGTAGATATAGACGGGGGAAATGTTGATGGTACTCCAGTAGGTGTTGCCTCTCAATCTACTGGTAGTTTTACCACACTTACGGCAAGCACTAGCCTAGCACTGGCTACAGGGGCCACAGTAACAGCCGTACTAGACGAAGACACTATGTCTAGTGATAGTAGTACAGCCCTAGCAACCCAGCAAAGTATAAAAGCTTATACAGACTCACAGATGGTTGCGGCTAATGCACTAGAGGGTGCCCTAGCTATAGGTAACACCACTGGCTCAACAGACATCATTGTAAGTTCAGGACAAGAAATAACCACAGACACTATCTCTGAGACTACAGTAGGGTCTGGCATAACTCTTGATGGTGTCTTGATTAAAGATGGCCTAGTAGATGGTGTAGATGTATCTGGTATTGCAGGAGGGGATGCCGTAACAACAGACCCACTATCACAGTTTGCGGCCACTACATCAAGTGAATTGTCAGGTGTTATTTCAGATGAGACGGGCACAGGAGTGCTAGTTTTTGCTACTAGCCCAACCTTGATTACTCCCGCACTTGGAACGCCATCGGACTTAGTTGCTACTAACGCAACAGGTACGGCTTCAGGTCTTACTGCCGGCAATGTAACAACTAACGCCGACCTAACAGGTCACATAACCTCTACAGGGAATGCGGCGGTATTGGGTGCATTCACGCTTGCCCAGCTCAACACAGCGGTAAGTGATGAAACTCTTTTGATAAGCGGAGGTGCTTTAGGCACACCATCAGGAGGTACAGCAACTAACCTTACAGGGCTTCCTCTTCCCACAGGTGTAACTGGCAATCTTCCAGTTACTAATCTTAACTCTGGGACATCAGCCTCGGACTCTACTTTCTGGAGAGGTGATGGAACGTGGGCTGAGTCCGCAGGAGGAGCAACAGACGCAGAGGCCGCGAACATCGTATTAAACGCATTCAACATAGCAGTAAACGGCGGTCTAACGGTTGGCAACATGATCGACGGTGTGGCAGATACGTTTACAGACGCAACGGGAACAGATACCGATGTTAAGCAGCCAGCTAAGGGAGTAGGAAAGTACACGCTTAAAACTGAGGGGGGTTTTGCTTTAGCAGACGCCACCTATTCTAGCGAGTCCTTTGACGTTTCCTCTCAAGACATAAACCCCGGTGAGCTTGTCTGGAACACCGATGGCACCAAATTCTTCGTTTCTGGCTTAAGCGGTGGGGACATTCTTGAATATAGCTGCTCAACTGGCTTTGATTTAGGCTCAAGTGTCGCCTATGTAGATAATTTTGTAGTAAGCGGTCAAGAAGCAACCCCTAATGGCCTTTGCTTTAACAACGACGGCACTAAATTTTTTATATCGGGTAACGGAGACACTATATACGAATACACTTGCTCGGTAGGCTTTGACCTTGGCTCAACGGTTGCTTATGCAAGCAGGTCTTTTAGTATGTCCTCTCAAGATGGCAACCCTAACGGCATAGTATTTAGCTCAGACGGGCGGAAGTTCTTTATGGCGGGAGGCAATAACGCAAGAATATTTGAATACACCGTCCCTACGGCCTTTACTCTTACAGGCGCGGCATATTCTGGAGAAAGCTTTTCAGTGTCTTCGCAGGACTCAACCCCGCAATCTTTAAGATTTAATACTGACGGCACAAAGCTCTTTGTAATGGGTCAAAATACTGACACAATTTATGAATATACCTTGTCAGTAGGATTTAATTTATCCTCAACGGTTGCTTACACAGGTGAATCCTTTAGCGTTAATTCGCAAGAAGGAAGTGCGACAGGACTGGCATTTAACGCCACAGGAACCAAATTCTTCGTTATTGGCACAACTGCCGACAGTGTGTTCGAGTATGACGTAAACGGCGCACAATCCAGCGCTTTAACAACCGCCGACTTCACGGCTCTAGCGGCTCCTGACAGCGCCTTGGTGGTATTGCATCAAAACCCATCAACGTCCATAACCCTCAACACTAACTTGCAAGCGTGGGTTAGCAGAACGGCTTCTAAGGCCTTTACTACAGACCCAGCAACCAATAACAAATTAACTGTCACGGCTAATGGGTACTCTAACGGCCAGCGGGTTATATTGTCTCAGGCTAGAGCTAATATGATTCCAGCCGAGCTTAATACCTATACTGCGTATTTCATTGTAAATGTGGCTACTGATAATTTTGAGTTAAGCCTGACGAGTGGTGGGTCAACTATTGCATTAACTGCCCCTACAGACACTTCGGCAGGTGTTTTAACGCTGTCAGTGTACTCACAAGCACCTTTAGCTCTTGATGCCGAGCAATCTACCGGAAGCATAGTTTCTGGCTCTGCCGACCTCTCAGGGCAGGCTAGCGGCACAGCAATACACACAGCTATTATCACACCAACAGAAACAGTAATAGACCTATTAGCCCTATCGACACAGTGGAGTTAAGACATGACAGTTAAAAGATTAGTCAAAAGATCAAAAACTCCAAAGGGCGAATTGGAGGCAGAGGGTACCGTTATTAAAGGTGGGTACACTCAAATAGAAATTGATTCTTTCCCTACACAACTCGAAGAAGCTCTTGCTTGGACTGCCAACAAGTCTGCATCGACAGTTATGATTGATGCTATCATCTCTGAATCGGGGGATGACAAAGCCGATCTGGTTGCCAGAATCCTAACCAAGTCACTATATTTCAAAGCGGCAGTGGGTAAGGCAATTGGCAGAAAACAACGTAAGACACAAAAGGCTAAATAGTGATTAAAGAAATGGTACAAAACACAGACCCATCCCAAGCCAAAGCTATGATGTCTGGTTTGGGTACTGTTTCATTCTTTGGATGTACAGTTAACGCAGACCAAATCTCATTCTGGGTAGGTGTGGCCGCCGATATGGGGGTTATTACTGCTACCATAGTAACAGTAATCTTGGGTATACAGAGCTACAGAAACAGGAAGGATAAATAAGTAATGGCCGTATTCACAGAAGCACAGGTAAATGAAGTTGTACGATTGGTGAATTCCGGTGAAGTCACTGTTGAACAACTGTCTCAGCAGTATGGTATGGACGCTTCGTTAATACAAGAAAATATTGACGTTATTAATAGTGGGCAGGAGGCTCCTAATGCACCTAATCAGGAAACACATCAAGTTACGCAACCTGTGGATACGCAAGCCTTTGTGGATGCTATCAGTGGTGCGGGTACAGCGGCAACGGTAGCTAATATAGGAAACAATGTAGACGGTACTAGTGTGGCTGGTCAGAATGCTGTGATAGCTGCGGCAGCCGGTAATCCCGCACCTACAAACGACCCTTTACCTAACGTAACCGTTACAGCGAATACCCCCGGAACTACCCCAGCGTCAGGCCCAGTACAAACTACAGCCCCTGTACCTACTGCTACACAACCTGTCACCAATAGGCAGATCACTGGTATAGGCAACCCTATTACTGGTGTAGAGGTGCCTGCCGACAGAGAGGCAAGGCTTGCTTTAGCAAGATTAGGTCAATCAGATATAGCAGGTGGAAGCGTAAACATAGCAGGTGCAGACCTACAGGCCCTACCTATCTCACAAGAGGGTACTATCACACCTGAGTCTAATGTACAACAGATTAACGCACCTACCCCAGTACAGGGGGCCGCACCAATTACGGCCACTAATATAGACCCTACAGTAGTACCTACTACAGCACAGGCTACACAGCCCAACGCTATACAGGCAGCTACTATAGACAACGTGGAGCAAATAGCTCAAGCCACCCCTACTACGGCAGCACAGGGTACGCTGAGTGCCGGAGCTACGGCAGACAACATAGATGGTACTGCTTCAGCAGCTACTCAGGCCAGTGCTGTAACAGTAGACCCAGTAACAGGGGCAGAGGTGGTAGCGGCACAAGGCACTATGTCTCCGGAGGCTATCGCACAGGCCGCTACAGTGGCGGGAGCAGAGACTGCTAGGATAAGTCAAGCTAAGTCACAACTTCGTAAGGCGGGGTTGTCAGACGCTGACATAGCCGCATTTGCCAACGACCCAGAGGCTTTGGAGCTTAGACTCACAGATTTCACAGAAGCACAGAGGGGTATGATAGCAGGTCTTCCAGTAGAGGCACTAGTGTCTACACAGATGGAGAACCTCTTATCAGGTCTTGAAGAGACGGGTGATATACCATTGTGGGCTAGACCAGCAGTAGATGCTGCTACTAACATGCTAGCACGTAGGGGTGTAACAGCTTCAACGGTAGGTAAAGAGACTTTCTTTAATGCTATCATACAGTCGGCTGTACCCCTAGCACAACAGAATGCACAGACTATTAAAGAGTCTGCAATGCAACAGTCGTCTATCACTGCACAGAATGCACAACTAGATGCACAGTTAAAGAATCAGACTACGTTACAGAATGCCCAGAACGCATTCAACTTAGACCTGACGAACCTTAATAACGAGCAACAGGCTAGGGTGGCTAATAGCCAGTTCCTACAAACTGTCTCGTTGACTAACGCATCTAACGCACAACAAGCAGCTATTCAGAATGCTGTGAACATGACCCAAGTTCAGGTAAAAGGTATTGAAGGGAACTCACAAATTGCCATAAGCAATGCGAGAGCCTTCCTTGAGATGGACTTAACTAACCTGAACAATGCCCAGCAAAGTGTCGTACTGGACCAGCAAATTGAACAACAAAGACTGTTGACTAATGCTGCTGCTGTAAATGCAGGAAAGCAATTCAACGCTTCATCAGAGAATCAAATCAACCAGTTTATGACTGGACTCGCTGCACAGATGGAACAGTTCAATACGCAACAATCCAATGCGATGAAGACTTTTAATGCTACAGAGGCTAATAAGATAGCTGCTACTAATGCGGGTAATGACCTTCAAGCAGGTATCTTTAACTCACAGCTACTGGCACAAATAGATCAGTTTAATGTGCAACAAGAGGTTGCAGTAGAGCAGTGGAACGCAGCCAACGCACAGGCCATAGAGCAATCTAATGTACAGTGGCGTAGGCAGGCTAACACAGCAGAGACAGCAGCACAAAATGCTATCAATCAACAGAATGTACAAAATGCGTTTGGACTTACATCTCAGGCACAAGCTGCACTATGGCAAGAGCTGAGAGATGCTGCTACATTCACATTCCAAGCTTTCGAGAATAAAGAGGACAGAGAGGCACAACTATACGCAACAGCTATCGGTAACGAGTCCGCTGCTTCTAATAGTTATGACCACACCACTCACCTAGTTAATCTAGCTAAAAGCTTTTTCATAGGGACATAAATTATGGGCTTCTTTTCTAAGGTCTGGGGTGGTCTGAAGAAGGCTGCCAGTAAAATAGGTAAAGGTATCAAGTCTGCATTCCGTGGTGTTGGCAAATTCGTCAACAAACTGGGTATTGTAGGCCAGATAGGTTTGGCACTTATCATGCCGGGTATCGGGGGTATGATAGGAAGTTTTGCTACAGGGTTAGCAGCCCAAGGTGGATTAGCTGGTGCTATAGGTAACATCATGGTTACTGCCGGTAAGTTTGCTAGCACCGCAGGTAATGCTTTCAAGACTGTCACTGATGGTGTCCTAGGGTTTGTTAAAAATATAGGTGGTGGTATGGTCAACAAGACAGCCAGCCTTTTAGGTAAGAACACACCATTGATAGGTAGTGCCCCTAGTACAGCAAGTGAAGGCTTCTCCCAGTGGATGCAAGGTATGGCAGATGATGTGAAAGGTATCACCAGTCCTTTCCGTGATGCAGCTACAGAAGTTACCAAGGAAGCTGTTACAGATAGTTTTGATAAGATAGTAAGTGGTGGGTTTGACACTACTATTGACGGTACTATACCTGACTCAGGTGTGACTGTAGGTGATGGTGTGGTTGACCTTGCGAATAGTCTAGGCCCAAAAACTTCCCCTGACACAGGATTTTCTATACCAGACGCATTAAGAATGGACAAGAATAGCACATTTGCACAGGACTTGAAAGGTGATACGTTAAGTAATATACTTAAAGTGGACACAGAAGAGACTAAAACTTGGTTACAAAAGATGACTGACTTCGGTGTTGATGTAGGTACTACTGCTGTAGAAAATGCGGCTGAGACTTTCAGTACTCAAGTAGGTTCTGGCATAGCACAATCCACAGGACTAGGACCAGATAACACACAAGAGTTCACACAAGTAACTAATGTTATACCAGAGTTTAACTCAACTCCTATCGCCAATATGATGAATCAAAATGGGTTTAGTGTTGGTGCTGTAGACGGTGTAGCTAGTGCCATGCAATACCAAGCATACGATGCGTACCGACCACTCCTACAAGGGGCTATATAAATGAAAGACGAGAAGTACCTTAAGCAACTAGGGAAGATGGCTAGACCAGTTCCCGGTTCTTCTTTGGCTAATGACCCTGAGGCTCCTTTACCTTTTGAAGGGGCACCTGAGTTCACTAAGAAGAACGATGCCTTAGAAGAAATCTTTGGCCGTATGATTACCCCAGAAATATACTCCCCTATGATTGAAGCTCTTGAAAGAGGTACTTCAGTTATGGAGATTTCACAAGTAGTGTTGTTTGAAGGCTTCCGTCAAGGTAAATGGAATCCTGATATGTTCTTGTCCCTGTTAGAACCAACAGCCTATATGACTTTGGCCCTAGGCGAGAGAGCAGGGGTGGCTGACATAAAGATAGACTACGAAGTGTCTGATGATATTGAAGATGCACAAGAGTTATCTGAAGTAGAGCAGGCATTACAGAAAGCAAGAGGGAAGATACAGAGTACTGTACCCAAAGGGGTACTACCCGGTGTCATTGAAGATCAGATTGATCAGGTGGATGTACCTGAGTCACTACTAGCCAAACCTCAGGTAGACCCTGTGGGAGAGGAAGTATTAGACCCAGTTGTTGAAGAGAGTTTACTAGCTGAGGGTGTAGCGTAATGCCAGAAGGAATAGCAGTACTAGGTGAGTCCCTGTTAGGCAGGGCTAAAGAAACCAATAAGCGTAGGAATGAGACTAATAGACGGGAGGCTTATAAAATTGCCTTTGCTACTGGTGCTGCCTCTCTTTTGAATAAAACTCTAGCTAGAAAGTCTGACCAATTCCTACAACAGGAAAAAGTATTGGCAGCCAAGGCTCGTTATAAAGCTACGGCTGATCAAGCCAGTCAGATATATAGTATCAGAGATGCAGCGGCTGAGAAAAACCAAACTATGGAAGACTTTTTCTATGAGAATAAATACCTTCCTGCACTC
>Ga0222664_1000466_pt1 | contig 23315 bp, 23 predicted proteins | sample AntAcemetagen604_FD_181147 | JGI IMG/M metagenome (GOLD analysis project Ga0222664, IMG submission 181147) | Saline water microbial communities from Ace Lake, Antarctica - #604 | ecosystem: Environmental > Aquatic > Non-marine Saline and Alkaline > Saline | place: Antarctica: Ace Lake...
CTCCACCTATCACAGCATCTGAAGTGATAAATAAAGATGGAATTACACAAGAACAAAAAGATTTTATTTGGAAATTATTACCACCGAAAATAACAGGTATAGACCCATCTAAAAATTCACTTAGACATTTACAAGTAGGATTGGAACAAACAGATGAATATAAAAAATTAGGAAATAAAATAGCAAAGGCACTAAATCAAAAATAAATAATATGCAAAATAAAATACAAGAAATGGATGAAGATATAAACATATCAGATAATGTGCCTAACCAAGCCAATGAAGGGTTAGAGTATTTATCAAAAGAAGTTGTAGAAAATACTACACCTAGACAAATCACAACAGATACTTCTATACTAAAACAAAAGGTAGAAGAATCGGAAATGACTAAAGATGAAATGGATAAGGTAACTGCAGAGTTGTTTGTTACTTTAATAAAAGAAGGAGGGTTAGGTCTTTCAGCAAATCAAATAGGAGTTCCACATAGAGCATGTATTGTAAACGTAAAAGAACCATTGGTTCTTATTAACCCTACAATTGTTAAATGGGGCCATGTGAGTACGGATACTGCTGGAGAGCGAATCGTATATGTAGAATCTTGCTTATCTATACCAAAGACAATTAAAAAACCAAAACGAACAATGAGGGTTTCTCATATAACTATTAAAACAGATAATTTGGGTATAATTGAATTCGGCCCAGATTCTACTAAATGGAAACAAGGTGGAAATGAATTATTGAAGGACGAAGGTTTACTTGAATCTGTAGTAGTTCAACATGAGATTGGGCATTTGGATGGGTTGTTAATCACAGATGATTTAGTACGTTATAATCCACAAATTGAAAAAACTAATACTTATGGTAGAAACGAAAAAGTTATGATTAAAAATGTGGATGATGATACGACGATGTATATAAAGTACAAACATGCTACTAAACTAATGAAAACAGGAAATTATGAATTATTATAAAGAAGAAAAATGTATACTATCATATGAGGTACAATCTAATGATAACAGGGAAGCTACGAAAATTAAATTTGAAGTACCTATTGATATGGATATAAAAGAATTTAAGAGGATGTGTATGCGACTTGCGTATTCAGTAGGATATGCAAATTCAAGTATAAGAAAATCATTTGGAGATGATGAGGATGAAGAAGATTTTGTAGAAAAAACCAAATTTTTATTAAATGGATGAGAAACAAATTAAAGTATTACAAACAACTTTAGTTTTTTATGGTGCAATAATTGACTCTTTGTTAGATATGTTGTATATTAATAATATTATTGATAAAGATGAATATTCTGTTAATTTAAAAAACCGAATTGAAAAGATTAAAGAAAAAAAATCAATAAATAAAAAAGCTGATCCATCTGAAATTTCTGAATTATACTGGGGTGAAGGTGGAGATGCATAATCTATACTAATACTAACTTAATATAAAACTAATGAAAACTAAAATAACATTTGTATTAATATTTTTAATAGCAAATTTATCAGGAATATCATTAAAAAAGATTAATCACTATATACCAACTGAAACTAAAGTGGTATATATAGATGAAATAAAAGAGTTGCCACCACCTCCTGGTCTAAATGATTTTTTAACAGCGATAGCATATAAAGAATCTAATAATAGACATTATGTAATTAATAGATTTGGGTATATGGGTAAATATCAGTTTTCCTTTTCATTAATTAAACGACTAGGTTATGATATTACACGATACGAGTTCCTTAATAATTCTTTATTGCAAGATGAAGTAATGATCACTCTTTTAAATCATAATAAAGAAATATTAGAAGATTTCATTTACCAATATGATGGATCTGTTATAAACGGAAATCAAATAACAAAAAGCGGAATATTGGCAGCAGCACATTTACTGGGACCATATCGAACACGTAGATACTTACAATATGGTGAAGTATCACAAGATGGAAATGGAACCTCAATAACAGAATATCTACATAACTTTAGTGGATATTCATTTAACCTTTAAACAAAGAATATGGAAACAATTGTAATCGTATTAATCATTTCAATGATAATTAATTTAGTACTAACATATGCATGTTGGAATTCTATAAAGAAAATAGAAACGTACGAAGAAGATCGTATTCGAATTTTTGTATTAATTAATAAATTACTATCAGACTTACGAGAGATTGATAATCAACAAATGTTTGAAAAAGACGATGAAGTTGGAACTATCTTTACACAACTTAAAGAGATGATTCAATTTTATTACAAATTAATCAGTGGAAATACTACAATTTATGACGAAAACGAAAAAGAAAAAGAGTAAAAATTACTTTACAAAAGAGACAGAAGAAGCTATAATACGGTATAATAATACAAATGATAGAGCTAAGAAAAATAAAATATATAATGAGTATATTCAATACCCATTTGAAAAATTAGCAGAAAATGCATATCATACATTCAAGTCATCCACTTCTTATTTAGAAACGGATGTTGAAGACAGTAAAGCAGAAATTGTTTCACAGTTAATTGAAAAAATTCATATGTATGAGGAGGGGAAGGGAAAGGCCTTTTCATACTTCACGGTTATTGCAAGAAATCATTTAACGATGAGTAATATGAAGGGCTATAAAAAGGTCAAGAAACTTACTCATATATCGGAAATGCCGGTGTATTGGGATATTGAAAATGATTTTGATGAACAAGAATTAAGTGATGAATACCAAGAACTAAAACACATTATATTAGATTTTTGGGAAGCAAATCTAAACTCAATCTTTATCAAAAAGAGAGATATGCAAATCGCGGATTCTATATTAGAGTTATTAAGAAGATCTAAATATGTAGAAAACTTCAATAAAAAACATTTATATCTTCTTATCAGAGAAATGACGGGTGTTAAAACTCACTACATTACAAAGGTTATTAAAGTAATGAAAGAATATAATCAACAGATAATGAGTGACTTCTTTGAAAATGGTGATATAAGCGATACAGAAGAAAACGGGTTTTGGTACTGAAAATAATTTCTTTATATATTTATAGTTAAAGGGATAACTATATTATGGAAGATTATACATTATTTAAGGGAAAAAAACTATCAGATTTATTCGAAGATATTTACACTAACCAAGTACAGAAAAAAATAAAAATCAATTCTTTTATAGACGAGGTACGTCTTAAAATAGTAGAGAAAGCAGATTTACTTAATTTACTTCCATTGATTAGTGATTTAATGAAAGAGGCTGTAAAAAACGATGAGCAATTAATCAAATTAGCTCAAATCGCACAAAAGATTCAATCTGTTACCAATAAGGTAGATGAGGGTAGTAATATATTAACAGAAGATGAAAAGAAGCAATTACTCGATAGTGTTGAAGAATTAAGAATTAATAATGAAGTAGAAGTATTTGAAAGTGAAGTAAATTCCCTAAAAAAGAAATTTGAAATAGAATAATGATAAAAAGTATTTCAAATATATCTACCAATCTATCCCAAACTCCTTCTCATTCTAAATCTAATAAATTAGGTGTAGTAAACGATATTATTCTAAATATTGATGAGTATAATGATATTATCCCAGATTTAGACGTAGAAAATGATACCTTACCAAAAGGAACAAATTATATTGGAGCAATTCGATTCTCACACATATCACAGGGAGTTATTGATGAAAATAACTTTGACATTGCATTCCCATATGATAGAAACTTCATTCGACTACCTTTAAAAAACGAAATAGTTGAATTAATTGAAGTATCGGGAGATTTCTACTATAAAGTAATTTTCTCACACAATACTCCAAATGTTACAGCAGATTCTACTCTTTTAGAATCATTAAAGGATGCAAAGGAATTTAATGAACCTACCCCAAATCCAATCCCATCTTACTCAAAAAATAGTAAAACAGGTATACCAAGAAATAATCCAGTAAAAAATAATAAAGACAATGTATTAGGTGATAAGTTTAAAGGTGATGAAAAAATACATAGATTGGAGTTATTCGAAGGAGATGTTTTATTAGAAAGCCGATTTGGACAATCAATTAGATTTAATGGGTATGAAGGTGGAAAATCAAAGAAAGATTTTAATCCATCTATCTTAATTAGAAATAGCGAAAGTTCTCTTTCTAAAAATGATAAGCTAATAGGTGATATAACAACAGAAGATGTGAATAGAGATGGTACTTCTATATGGATAACATCTGGAAGTAGAATTGTTAATTTTATTCCTGGTACTGTTGATAAAAACTTCAATAGTGATTTTAAAACCAAACCTAATTCATTTAAAAATTACCCAAACACACTGAAAGGTGATCAAGTTATCCTCTCATCTGGTAGATTAATTTTTTCATCTAGAAGTGCTGAAACGTTATTCTATTCAAAGGGGAATATAGGGATAATAAGTGATAGCAATTTCTCATTTGATCTAAGAGGTGGTATTTTTGGTGAAGTAAAAGATAATATTGATATTATTACAAACGATAAAAACATATTTCTTAATACTGGTAACGGTAAGATCAATTTGGGTAATAAGGGATTAGAACCTGTGGTATTGGGTGATACTTTATTAGATTTGATGTCGGACATGATTGATGCTATTCTTAAACAATCATACGCTACCCCTTCAGGGCCAACATCCGTTGCCCCATTAAATCAAACACAATTTAGAAATATAAAATCTAAATTAAGAACAATGTTAAGTAAACAGAATAAAACTTCTTAAAATGTCATGGCAAATCTTTAAACAACGAATGACACAACTACAACAGAATCCAAATTCTGTTTCAGTAGATGATTATGTTCGTAAGTTTGTAAGTGAATATGATAGTTGCATCCGTAGAGGATACGATATGGTAAACTACGTACCACTACAAAAAGGAAATACTGAAATAATGTCTACAATAGTGAATGGTACATTATTAATACAACAGCGAAATCCAAACCAAGGACCCTTATTACGAAATTTAGGAAATGCAGTTATGAGTTATTGGACAGGAGGAATTGGTGCAACATTTCCCTCACCTAAATCACCACCAGGAACAGGAATCCCTTGGATACCAGCTCCAGGTTCATTTTCCAATATAGGAATTATTTCACACACAATAGTCAATCCAGGACAGTGGACAATTGACTTACCTACACTACCTACACAAAATGTTGAAGGATGGTTAGATAATTTTATTATTATAGCACAGGCACATCTTCAAACCGTATCAGGATTAATAACGACTACTTCTTTATATCCACCATTTGGCACTCCGGGTCCAGGTATTATTTTTTGGACTGGTTATATGGTTAAATGATTTTATCCATTTTTTATGTTTTTTATATTTATATAGTACAAACAAAATATTAATAAAATGAATACTGGTAAAAAAAATAAAATTAATACTGATAAGTTATTAGAAGCTATACAAATACTAATTAAAGAAGAGATTAAAAAGAATCTTCCAAAATTAGTTAAAGAAGTGGTTAAATTTGAAGTAAAGAAAGCAGAAAAGAGAATTTTGAAGGAAACTAAAAAAGTAACTGTAACTTCAAGCAATACTACTCCATCTAAACAAACACAATTAGATGAAATTGAAGATCCGTTCGATAAAGCGGAAGCAGCACTGAACACTCATAGAGAACAGGAAAAGAATTTTAGTAAAGATCCTATGATTAATAAAATGTTAAATGAAACTGCATCTAATTATAAACCAGGACAAATGGCGGGTGGGTATGATTCTACTATACCGTTTGAAACAGATGAACGTACAATTAGTGTAAATTCAAGTAATGTAAATAGTGTAGCAGGTAGAAGTTCAAATGGACAGGGAGATTTAGCACAAAAATTAGGATATGGTGAGTTTTCTAAAGCATCTATGATTCCTTCTTCAACTCACTCTGGTAGGACTGTTGATATTAACGATCCGAATACACAGCCAGTTATAAAGGCATTAACAAGAGATTACTCAGAATTAATGAAACATATGAATAAAAAGAAATAAATAAATGGCTTACGAAATAGGAAGAAAGAATGTAGTTGATACTACCGAATTTGGTGATTACGGACTAGGATTAAAACTTCCCATTGAAAGAGGTAATCGTTCATATTTCGATATTAACTACACAACAATAGAGCAAGCCAAATCAAATTTAAGAAATTTATTACAAACTAGAAAGGGTGAGAGAATAATACACTCTGATTTTGGTACAGATCTTCATAAATTAATGTTTGAACAAATTAATGATGAAAATTTCTCAGATAGAGTATTTGATTCAATAGATAGTGCTATTAAAAAATGGTTACCTTATATCGTAATAGAAAATATAGATGTAGATTTATCACCAGAAAATATAGATAGAAATAGAATAGATGTTACGTTAGAGTTTAAAATGGGAAAGACGCTAGAAACAGATACAATACAATTTACTATAACAGGATAATATGGCAACACCAAAAATACAAAAACGAAATATTCAATACTTAAATAAAGATTTTTCATCTTTTAGAGAACAACTTATTGATTTTTCTAAAACATACTTTCCAAAAACATTTTCGGATTTTAATGAATCATCACCGGGAATGTTATTTATTGAAATGAGTTCTTATGTAGGTGATGTACTATCATATTATATTGACGATACATTAAAAGAATCATTAATGGTTCACGCACAAGATAAGCGAAATGTTTTATCATTAGCGCAATACTTAGGATATAAACCAAAAGTAACTTCACCTGCAATAACGACACTAACGGTATATCAGTTAGTACCATCTATTGAAAAGAGTGGAGAATACGTACCTGATGAACGATATTTTATAAAGATTAAACCTGGAATGGAAGTGGAATCACAATCTAATTCCGAACTTCGATTTGTTACTACTGAATCGCTAGATTTTTCAGTTGAATATGACAGAGAGATTTCTGTGTATCAAACTAATGAAACAACTGATGTGCCAGAGTTTTATTTGGTTAAAAAATACATAGATGCGATATCAGCTACAGTTGAAACTAGATCATTTGATTTTGGTTCACCAACACCATTTAATACGATTAATTTAACAGATACAAATGTTATCTCAATAGAAGATGTTAGGGATGAAAATGGAACAAAATGGTATGAAGTTCCGTATTTAGCACAAGAAATGATATATATAGATTATCCTAATACAGAGATAAACGATCCTTCATTATCACAGTATAAAAATTCAGTACCATACGTTTTAAAATTATTAAAAACACCAAGAAGATTTGTAACAAAGGTTAATGAAAATAATACAACTACATTGACATTTGGAGTAGGAAACCCAGAAAATAGAGATGAATTATTAGTTCCCAACTTTAAAAATGTAGGTCTTGGTTCAAGAAATTCAATCAGTAGGGTAAATGATTCATTCGATCCTACAAACTTTTTAAAAACACGATCATACGGTCTATCGCCTGCGAACACAACATTAACAATTAAATATCTTAAAGGAGGTGGTTTAGAAACAAACGTAGCAGTAGGTGATCTGACTAGAATCGTGAATATAGAATTTGATGTGGACTTTTCTACGTTATCTCCACAACAAGTTCAATTAGTAACATCCATTCAATCTTCAGTGGCAGTTGAAAATGAAGTACCAGCAGTTGGTGGGAGAGGAGCTGAATCATTAGAGGAAATAAGAGAAAACTCTTTAGCAAATTTTGGAGCACAGAACAGAGCAGTAACTAAAAAAGATTATATAGTTCGAACATTATCACTTCCACCAAAATATGGAAGTGTAACAAAGGCATACGCTACTGCAGACGGAGAATTGGATAATAATTCACCTGCTTCTATTCTATCTACCCCTTCTTCATTAGAAGAATTTTCTAATTTGATATTGGAATATTCATCTCGCGTTGATATAGATAAGAATGAAGTGAAAGAAAGTGTTAAGAACTTTTTAGTTGGAAAGAAAAATAACTATGATGAAAAAAACAATCCGTTTGCCGTTAACTTATATGTTTTAGGTTATGATTCTAATCAAAATTTAACAAATATTAATCCCGCAATCAAGCAAAATTTAAAAACATATTTAAATGAATATCGAATGCTAACAGATGGTGTTAATATTACTGATGGGTTTATCGTAAACATCGGAGTAGAATTTGATATTATTGTATATCCAAACTATAATAAAAGAGAAGTATTATTAGAGGCCATTGAAGAACTAAAAGATTATTTCAATATTGATAACTGGACATTTAACATGCCGATAAATTTAAGTGAAATAGAAGTATTGATAGCAAGAATAGAAGGTGTATCAGCTGTTCCATCTTTAGAAATTAAAAATAAATGTGGGGGTGTATATTCACCTAACTCATATAATATTAAAGATTCTACACAGAACCGCATGATTTACCCTTCATTAGATCCATGTGTGTTTGAATTGAAATACCCAAACCAAGATATCCGAGGACGAGTACTATAATGTATAAATTATTAAAATCAACAAAAGATGCTACTATATATCAAAATAACCCTAATACAAACACTGGGTTAGATTCTATATTAGAGATAGGGAGTACTCACTATGAAGGTGGTGTAAGCAGGATTCTTATTCATTTTAATTTAGAAGATATCAATAATATAGAAGAAGCTACTTTATTGTTATCTGAAACGGAAAGTACCGAAATACCATTAGATTATTCCATCGAAGGATATTTAGTATCTGGAAGTTGGGATATGGGAATTGGTAAAAAATTAGAACAAAATGATATAACAGGTGTTAATTGGAGTGAAAAAAGTGAAAATGTACAATGGGCAGAAAGTGGAAGTGATTATTATTCAAGCATTTCCGGATCTCATACATTTGAATATTCCACTGCAGATTTAGCATTAGATATTTTACCATTAGTTGGTGAAGTAATAAGTGGTTCAATTATTAACGATGGATTTTTAATTAAATTTGATGAGTTTGGTGAAACATCTACTAATGGAACAGGTGTATTAAAATTCTTTAGTAAAGAATCACACACAATACATCAACCGAAATTGAGAATAGGGTGGGATGACCAAACTCACGTTACTGGTTCGTTACTACCTGTTGATATTGATGAAAGTAGAATAGTTATATTATTTGATGATTCATATAAAGTAGATAATATTTATACAATTAGAATAAACGCAAGGGATCAATTCCCAATAAAAGATTTTGATGAGTATTTTAGATTCAGTGTTAATAAATATTTACCTACATCAACATTCTTTTCTGTTCAAGATTTTATCACAAAAGATACTATAATTCCATTTTCAGATTATTCTAAAGTTAGTTGTGATGAAAAAGGAAACTACATTATATTAGATTTTAATGATTGGGAAAGTGGAAGAGTATACGAATTAGTTATTAAAACAATTATAAATAACGATACAAAATATTATAAAAATAAATTTACATTTAAAGTTGTAAAATAAAATGAATGTTAAAACTAATTTAGAAAAACCTATATATGACGTATCACAACTTAAAAGGGCGATAGATACGAATGTAGTAGAGTTAAAGCCTAATTTTCCAAATGTGAATTCTGATTTAGTTTTAACTGAAATATATAATGAAAAGTTATTATCTAATGATAGTTTAAGAGGTGAGTTAAATAATTTAGTTAATGAAGATGATCAATTACAACAAGAAATTGGAGATTTAAATTCCGCAATAGAACAACTTCAAATCGAATTGGAAGAAAGCATGACAGGTAAAACCAATTCAATTTCACAACTTCAAATATTGAATAATGAAATTTTAAAGTTAGAAACGTTATTAAAAGAAGCTATACAAAAAGCAATTGAATATGGTATTGATAAAGTTTCAATTGCTGCTCAGAATGATGTGGCTAGAGTTGCGATTGAAATTACAAATAAAGAAATTGAAGAGTTAAAAAGTGAATTACGTATATCTGGCGATAGTTCTAAAATGAAAGAGATATTAACAAATTCAAAATTTGATACGGAATTTGATCTACCTGATGTGCCAGATGATGGAACGCTGCCTGATGATACAGATGATCCAATTGATGATTTGATAGATCAATTCTCTCTAAATAAAGTAAAAATAGATCCGATCGGACTTTTTGAAGTTAGTGCAGATAATAGAAACACCAAACCAACTATACCATTTTCTGTTTCAATTACGAATAATAACAAAGAATCAGTTCATATAAGAGTTCAACATATTGAAGACTCTAAAAATTGGAGAGCATGGTTAGGATTTCAACCTACCTATATAGTCCCTGCAAATGGGAGCACAACATTAAACTTTGAACCAATTGGTTCAATAGTCAGTAAGTTAAAACCAGCAAACGGAATAAGTTTTAGAGGAACACGAACATACAGAGGTAAATTATTAATATTTGTGAACAATGTAGAACGTTCTTCTATAGAAACTATAATTAAAAAATCAAAATAAAATATGTCATTACAAAAATATAAAAAAATAGAAAATAAAAGAGGATACTTTATTGATGATGTAGATAGTAAAGTATACGAAAAAGGAGTACAACCTTCTTTATATGGAAGTGGTACATCTGATGTACTTCGATTTTCTTTATATGATGTAAATGATAATATACTTCCCCAGACGAAATATGGAAATGTTCGTTTCATAACATCAAACCAATTATCAACTTATTTCAAAAAAGTGAGGGATACGGATAGAGGGAGTAACCAAACTATTAAATATGAATTAGATGTAGATGCGTTAATAGAAGAAGCTGGGTATAACACAGGTATATTTAAAGTAGAGGTTTTGTTAGTTAATGATAGGGTTGGAATTGATAAACAACCTATGAGGGTGTGGATTCATGAAGTATCTCCATCCAGAACAGAGATAAGAGTACTACCGATTAAAGTAAATAATACCGAAGGTGAAGCGGAATTAAAAGAACGATATGAAACATTTTTAAAGAATGGAATGTTTTTTGATGATATAAAAGAAATGATGCCGATTTATTTGGATAAAATTAATATTAATGATATAGAAAAAGTAATATTAGATGATTATGGAAATTCGTTTTTAAATGAATTAAAAAAGCAGTATTTTACATCCCAACAATTATCTAAAACATTTATTGATATTTTAGATACTTATAGAGAGGTGATGAATTATATAATAGAACATAGAGATGCTAGAATAGGAAGTAGTACATATGGTAATAGATTAACAACAAAAGAACCTATATCATTAAACGTTCATAATGTAGCATTACAAAAAATGAGAGAATGTATTGACTATCATCTTCCAAAATTTTCTATAAGAGAAAAGGCAGAAATAACATTTACAGAAATATAATATGGCAACAGCAGATTCGAATTTAAATTTTAACTCTCCCAACGATGAGCGGGGACTGGATAGTAATCCAGATATTGAAACTGGTAGCGGAGAAGGTAATGAAAGTCAAAGTGGTGGTACAGGGGGATCTTCAGGCGGCGGTGGTGGTAGTGGTACAACTTATTCAATCGGTAAAGTAGCAATTACATTTAAAACAGATAAAAAAGGATATACTGCAAAAGTAGGGAATTTAACTACACAAATATCTAATAATATTGGTACAAATTCGATAAGTATTCGTTCATTAAATGGTACACTTGCTGAAGTGCGAAAGGAAAAATATACACCCGATGTTACTTATAGATTGACTTACATCGAACCTTCAAATAAGTCCGGTGGTGGAACAAGTGGAGGTGGTGGTAGCGATCCATCCGAATTAGACGATAATATAAACAGTGATATACAAGTAAAATGAGTTTAGGAAAAATATTAGTCCAAACATTTAATAAAGATGGTAATGAGATAGGAAGGAGAGAGGTGCCAGTTGGTAATGTCGATGGATCTGCTCAAATTGTGTTGGATTTTCAATTAGAACTTAACACTCCACCACCACCGACACCTACTGCTTCGTTAGTATTTAAATCACCTACTACTAATTCTATTAACTTAGAATATACAACTAATAATATTCCAAGTAAAAATATCCAAATCCAATATAAAAAGGATGGAACTAATGATATCATTGATAGTATCAATAGAACAGGATCTAAAGGTATCTATACATTAGTAGGATTAGAACAAAATACTACGTATGAGGCATCTGCTTATCAATTGGATAGTAGTGGTAGGATAATACAACCGAGATTGGCTGTGGCTAAATTTAACACCTTAAAAGCAGAATCACCACCTTCATCTAATGTACCATCTCTAAAAATTAATCCATCTTCGATTAATTTTGATATTACGAATAGACAAGAATTAAAAATCCAATTAACGGAATTATCAAAAGCAGATCAAGTTCATATTACAAATCCAATTGATCAACCAAAAGGACAACATACCTATAGTAAAAGTAATGTAAAACAAGGAGATTACATTACTATATCAACGGATTTTATAAATGGAATTGGGCAACACAAAGTATTATTAAATGCGGTAAATAGAAATGAACAACCTAATGTTTCAGGCGGATATAGATGGTTGACTATTAATGCTATTGATCCAAATACAAAACCACCATATATTCCACCATCTTTAGTACCTGAACCAGAGCCGGAGATACCTCCTGTGGTTACACCACCACCGCCACCTCCACCATTACCTATAATGGATAATATCAGATATCCAAATAAAATTATGGGTGCCGATTACAGAGGATTTAATACTGATTTCTCAATAATATATAGTTCACAACATGCAACTACTGTAGATGTTAGTATAGGTAGAGAGTTTAAACAATTTGGTACATTTGGTACACAACATACATTAAATTTCAATATTCAAGATTTAATGAACAAAGGATTTTCTATAAATCCAAATAATACTAGTGATTTTTCATTTTGGGTTAAATTTTTACCTAAAGATGGTAATCGTATAGGTGAACAACAAACCGTTCAAATAACGTATGAAAGTTCACCATTACAATTAACACGTAAGGAAGCAGAAGATCGAATGTATGAAACGATCAAACGTAGATTAGATTTATCTATATTTGATGAATACAATTCTAAACATTTGACTCATATTGCATCGTTTGACAATGATGATTTTACACTTATTTCAAATTGGGATACCGATGATGTAACATTTACAGAGTTTACTTTAGATGAACTAGGAAATGAGATACCTACAAATGGAGAAATAGAAGAATCATTAGTTCTTAAATTATATGAACCACTTCCTACAGATATAACACCTAATTCACAATTATGGATATCTAAAATAAAATCAACTCCTTATATAGATCAAGTTGTTAAAACAGAACATCAAACTGAATCTTGTATGAAGTTGAAACCCGCAAACTTTGATGTAGTAAGCGGAGATTCATTTGGATATGAAATATTTAACGATATCATTGGTAGTGGTTCGGTATCTTCTACTGAATTAATAAATAAGTACATTGATAAATCAGGCATTGATACTCAAAAATTAGAAATTATATATGCAGATGATACTGATATTTTATTCTCTAATTTTGTACATTTTGGATCTGCGGAAGAACAAGTTGTTAACTCAATGTATAAAATAAAGGTTATTGAGAGCGTTGAGGAACGGATAACTGAGTTAGAGGATAATGTTACTGGTATAAGTATTGAAAGAGATAATGAAGTAAAACGTCTAACTACAAGAATAAATGAAATAAAAGGTGGTTTTAGTGGGTTTGAAAATTTCATCTATAATAACACTCATCCATTATCATATCCAAAACAAGGAAATGGTGATTTGTTAAATTCAACCAATTCGACAGTTGTTTCATGGTATAATGGAATGGAAGTATCTGCAAAAGAGTTTGATAAGAATAATTCTAACAAACTATCCAATAATTTACCAAACCATATTAAAATAGATACAAATAACGAAGAATTTTTATTATTCTTTGATATGATTGGGCAACATTATGATATTTTGTGGTCGTATATAAATACAATTAAAGAATCTAAAATTGTTGAGGCTGAAAAGAATAATGGTATCATTGATGATTTAGTGTATCATATGGTGTCTTCATTTGGTTGGGAATTAAACTCTTCAGTAGCAAAACAACAACTTTGGGAACTTGCGTTCGGTGCAGTTGATCCAGAACAACAATTAGTGGAGAATTCTGCAGGTTCTACTTATCAAAAACAAATTTGGAGACGTATATTAAACAATCTTCCATATTTATTAAAAAATAAAGGAACAAAACGTTCAATACACGCTATATTATCGACATATGGGATTCCACAATCATTATTAACTGTTATAGAGTTTGGAGGTCCTAGAAATCCGAACGATGCAAATACAACACAATTTACGTATGATGAGTTAAGTGCTTCTTTAGTATTTAATGGTACATCAAAAATAGAAGTTGATTGGAAAGAATACAACGTAACAGATGGTATACCAAACGGAATAGAATTAAGAGTTAAAACAGATAATAGAACTTCACAATCGTTAGTTCAATATGATACTAATTGGAATTTGACATTAGAACCATCAACAGGAAGTGAAGATTTAGGATATTTACAATTTGAAATAAATACACTATCTGGATCAGTATCAGGAAGTGAAACGTTCCAATCCGAACCATTTTTAGCATACAATAATGAATATTTTTCTGTATTGTTAAATAGAGAAGTGGTTGGTTTAAATGAAACATTTACAGTGTATGGACAGCAAGCAGATCAAGGTAGAATAAAATCATATGGTTCAGGTTCTGTTTCAACTCAATATTCGATGTGGGATGTAAGTATTCCATCTACAATTGAGATAGGTGATGGTTTTATTGGTAATATAGATGAATTTAGATTATGGAAAGTACCATTAGATAAAGATAGATTTAATAATCATACATTATCTCCAGATAGTATTGATGGGAACCAATTTAAATCTTCTACTATTGATTTAATATTTAGAATGGATTTTGAATACCCTAAAAATAGAGGTATAGATACTGAAATTAAAAATGTTTCTCCAAATTTCTCATATGGAGAATACGGAACCGCTGTGGGATTCCCTTCTATTACAGAATATCCATATTCTCATTTTACATATGATAGAACGGTTACCGCTGATATTCCATCGTTAGGATTTACATACAGTGATAAGACAAGAATAGAAGATATCGAACTTATAAGTGAGTTATCCTCTAAATCTCGCTCAACAAAAAAATCATTTGATCGAGCGCCTGTAGATTCAAATAGATTGGGGTTATTCTTTTCTCCAATGAAAGAAGTTAATATGGATATTGTGAAATCATTCGGGAGTTTTAATATTGATGATTATATTGGAGATCCTTCCGATACGTACAGAGATGATTACAAAGAACTTAAAAAAATAAGAAAATATTATTTCCAACGATTGAATTTGGATATCTACGAGTATATTCGTCTAATACGGTACATTGATAAGTCTGTATTCAAAATGGTAGAGAATGTAATACCATCTAGAACTAAATACTCTAAAGGATTATTAATCGAACCTCATTTTTTAGAAAGATCAAAAGTAAGATGGGATAAACCAACAGCAGAATCTTCTTTAAATGAAGCGAAAGTTGAAGTGGGTGAAACTATTAAAACTATTGCTGAAGAAATTGGGAGGTACGTAGAAATTGATGCAAGTGAAGAAGTAAATATATTAACTACACTTCCATCATACGAAGCTATCATCAATGAAGAAGATTTTACAGAAATACAAGTAGATTATAGAGAATTACTTTCAAAAATAGATGTAGAAGATTTAACAACTGTGATAGGTGATTATAAGAATTTATTTGCTGAAATTGATGGTATTATTTCACCAACTATAACAAGTGAAGTAGATGCATTTGGGTCACAGACACAAATTGGAATGGGTGGATTTGAAAATCCAGCAGTTGGAGGATTTGGAATATTTGGTAACAATGGTTATGTAAGTAGAGTATACAGAGATTCATTTAACAATATCAAAAGAGAAGGTTTATATGTAGAATTATTTAAAGAAAGAAACATAGTATTGATGCCAAGTGGTAGTGAGTTAGTAGATGTTGAGCAATTTTCTTATAAATTAAACACGCAACCTGTAAGTGGTTCTTCACCAACTTCAATACCAGGAGACGGAAGTATTGTTTCTATTAAACCACTTGAAGGATATTTAAATTCACATTATAAATTTAGACATGGGCTTTCAACTGGATTGGAACGATCATATTACTTGGGGTCTACCAATTCATCTGAAACAACATTAGATGGTTCCACTGCTGTTGAAGTATTCGTTACTAATCCAAATACGTTACGTGTAAGTGATTCAGAACGTGGAAGTGGAGAACCAATCTTGATAGTAAGTGATGAATAAAAAATATAAATGGTAAATTATTATCAAAATTAAAAATTATTATACTTATAGTATATACAACTAATTAAATTACAACAACGATATGGGATATATAAACGGAAACGGAGAAATTATAGTAGATGCCATCCTTACAAAAAAAGGAAGAGAGAGATTGGCAACTGGATTGGGAATTGAAATTACACAATTCGCATTGAGTGATGATGAAATTGATTACACTTTATATGAACCAGCCCATCCAAAAGGTTCAGCGTTTTATGATGCAGCAATCAAAGCCACACCTATCTTAGAAGCATCTCCAATAGAAACACAATCATTGAGAAATAAATTAGTAACTTTACCAAAAAATACAACAAGAATTCCTATTGTAACATTAGGTGTAGAAAGTATTACAGTAAATCAAAATTCTGGCGAAGTTGCACTAACACCATCTACTAATCCAACAAGAAATAGAACAGCTGGCTATACCGCAGTTCTAGCAAATAAAGAAGTAGGTACTATCATAGGTGAAGGATTAGATGTTTCCGCAGGAACTACACCAATATTTTTAGGTGATGAAGTTACTTCAACTGCACAGGTAACGACAGGTTTAGAATTTAGATTTATTCCAAACCCATCTATCACAAAGACAAAACAAACTACTTTAACAGTTTATGGAAACGAAACAGGAGGTTCTGTAACTATTCCAATAACAATAAATTATATAGAAAATAACTAAAATTAATTATGGCAAGAATAACAGGAGAACAGGGAGCATCCCTATCATCAAGACTTCAACAATATTTAGATTCAGCAGGAGGTGATTTATCATCTGCTCAATTACAAAATCTTATTAATGAGTACCTACAAGGTGCAGATGAATTAACAACTGTTTCTGGTGTTTCTGCTTCAGGTATTTACAAACGATTTAATGAGTTCGATAAAGTAGAAGGTAGACAAGAAGTAGTAACTACTGGATTATGGAGTGGTGGAAGAGGATCATTGGAAACATTTTTCACATCATCCGAACAAACAGGTTCCGTTTCAGGTAAATATTATTGGAACGTATATCAAGCAAATCCAAATGAAGGTGATGGTTCTTATGATGACGGAGCAGAAACACAATTATCAGTAGCATACGGACATAGCGTGGGTAGTGGTTCTGTACCATTAAATTTTAACGATGATGCATTATTTCCAACTAGAACTACGTATGGTCAATATAAATCATTATTATTACAACCAGTAGATGATAAGTTTACGTTCTTAGGTGAGTATGATTCTGATGATATTTATGTTATCAATATATCAAGATCTAGATACAGAGAAAGAGTTGATCCGGGTAATATATCATTAATGATTTCAGGTTCATCAGGAAGTTTTGAATTTATTGATGATAGCGGAATGAAATTTGAAAATGAATTGGGTGTAAGTGGTAAAGTATTTAATATCGTAGAAGGAAACTTATTACTTGGTACACAAAACGATTCAGTGGTTTTAAATACAACTGATTCTGCTGGTAGAGGATTTGGATTATTTTATCCTGATCATGGTATTATTATTCTTAATCCAACTGCAATGCATGATAAAATAGGGTCTGTTGCAGATATTGATGGAGTAGAGCAAGTTGCTCCTGTGTTAGTTCCTTCAGGTGGATGGACAAGTGGTGATACTGATATTGCAAATCACGCCCTAGTATACAATATGGTTAAATTAGGTGGTGATTTAGAAGGTAGACGAAAAGAAAACATATCAACTTCTCATTATTTTGTAAGAGCTACTAATAGAGAATTTAATTTTTCAAATAATCCTACATTTGCGGATAGAACGACAGGTGAATTTGTAGAAGAATCATTTGAAAGAGATCCAAAAGTGTTTATAACTTCTATTGGTCTTTATGATAGTTCGAATGAAATGTTGGCGATTGCTAAAACATCTCAACCTGTGGCTAAATCCTTCGATAAAGAAGTTTTGGTCAAGGTGAAAATTTCATTTTAATAGAGGATATTAATTAAAAGTATAAAATTAAAGTTTCTTATATTTAATTATATAAGGAACTTTTTTATAGGATCAATAAATGTATAAACAAATACCAGATACCGATAGCTCAATTAGACCATTTCAAGTATATAAGAGATGGTTATTGGATGAAAATGATTTACCTGTATTTAGAATACAAAAGTTAATCGGTGGGGAATTTGATCCAACTACTGCCCCAACTACAAATGGTGTGTACCAATATCCGTTATACCAATCAATAAAAAAACAATACTACAGTGATGATATAGGTAGTATAACAGATTTAGGAGATAGAAAGTATAGAGGGATAAATATTGAACGTACTTTATTTGAAGATGCTATTGTATTTTCTGTTCCGCCAATGATTTATGGTGAGGGGATAAGAAGAACTACATTTAAACTTTCAAATTCTGTAGAAAATATAACTATAACAGATGACGGTTACTCTAACTTATATAGTAATACCCATACCATCTATAAAACAAAATTAGTTAATTTAGATGATAATATTCTCATATTAACTAATAATACTATTGATTATACATTTGAAATAAATTCAATAGATATTAATGCAAACTCTATTATTTTAACATATGAAAATGAAACAAAAGAGTTCACATTATTAGAATTGGATACAAATGAAAATATTTTAATTATAGAGGAACCGGAATTAAGTATAGGCGGCCTTACACTTTATTCCGAACAAATTGGAAATATATTTTATGAATCGGGAATAGTTGTAATAAATGTAGTTAGTAGTAATGTATTAAGTTTTCTTAGTGAATTCAATATTGAATTGAATAGTACAAAGACTATTTACGAATTGGAGTATTTTTTAACCGTAGAAGAAGACGAATTTAATGTTTCACAAAACCCAACTGCAATAGAACAGATACCAATTTTGGGTGTATTTGGTGAAGAAACTACAAAAACAATACCAATTGTAAAACGTTCATTTATATCTGATTTTAACCCATCGGTTTCAGGCTCATTTAATGATTATGAGAAAATAGGAATATTAGACCAAACAGGTTCCTTTTTAGCTCCTTATATTACAACTATTGGATTATATAACAATAATAGAGAATTGTTAGCTATTGGTAAATTAACTCAACCGATAAAATCTCTTCCCGATTACCCAGTAAACTTTGTTATACGATTAGATACGTAATTTTAAAAAACCTTATACTTATACTAAAGGGAAATAAATTATGGCAAAAACAATATTAGATATCTATAACGCTTCAGATTTATCATCAAAAATTGATAAAAGTAAAAGTAAAACACCTATAACAAAATCAAAACTTTCCGACAAGGAATTAGAGCAAGCACGAAATGGCGCTGTACCAACAACAAGATATTCAGATACACCTAGAGGTTAAAATGAATTGGTTATACAATAACAAGGAAGTTTCATCAATAGATGATTTTCCAAAAGATACACAAGGGTTTGTATATAAAATAACTCATATACCAACCGGGAATTACTATATCGGAAAAAAATCTATTATCTCTATTCGTAACGTTAAGATTGGGAAACGAGAACTCGCTAAAATAAAAGAAGAACGAAAAGAGAAAGGTATAGGTGGTAGACCACCATCTAAAAAAAGAGTAGTGAAAGAATCAAAATGGGCAGATTATTGGAGCTCAAATGATTGGATAAAGGCTGAAATTAAAAAAGGAAATAAAAAAGATTTCAAGAGAGAAATACTACAAGCATATCCTACAAAAAAATCACTAACTTATGGTGAGATAGAGGAACAAGTTAAAAGAGATGTTCTTCGAGATGAAAAATCACTAAATGGTAACATACTATCTAAGTTCTTCAAAAAAGATTTAATTGACATTTAATATATTATTTTGTATATTATATGTTATATAATAAAACATATGATTTCATATAGAGATAAGAAAACGATATTATCTATTTTGTTTTCTAAATTAGGTTCATACGAAAAGGCGTCCGACCAAAATTATAAGTTTCATTGTCCTTTCTGTAATCATCATAAGAAAAAATTAGAAGTTCATGTGGAAAACCAAAAGTGGAACTGCTGGGTATGTAATACCGCAGGTCTAAAAATCCACAACCTATTAAAAAAAGTTGGCACGGATTATGAATCCATAAAAAAAGTAAAAAATGTTTATAAAGATGTTACATCTTCCTATCATAAACATAAAGAAGAAAAACCTAAAATATTCTTACCAAAGGAATTCGTTCAGCTATATGATAAACAAGATAGTAAAAATCCTATATATAAACAAGCTTTATATTATTTAAAAGGTAGAGATATTGATGAACGATTAATACGAAAGTATAATATAGGTATTAGTGATGGTGGAGAATATGACGGAATGATAATTATACCATCTTACGATGAAGAAGGTGATTTAAACTATTTTGTTAGTAGAACAACTTCTGATGAAGGTATGAAGTATAAAAATCCACCATTTTCCAAAGATGTAATAATGTTCGGAAATCAAATCAATTGGAATTTGCCAATAGTATTATGTGAAGGGGCTTTGGATGCGATAGCTATTCGTAGAAACGCAATACCGTTGTTAGGTATAATTATACAACCAAGTTTAAGAGAAACAATATTTAATAAGGAAGTAAAACATTTATTTTTTGCATTTGATAATGAAGCTAAAGCTATTGAAAGTAGTATGAAATATGCTACTTACTTTTCAGATAATGGAATAAAAATTACACATCTAAAATTAAATGATAAAGATCCAAGTAAAATTGGATTTGGGGGAATGGTTTCGTTAATGAAATCATCAAAGGAAACATATTGGGATGATATGTTATTATCAAGATTAGAACTAGTATGACACATTTAAAATATTTTGAAGATCAACAATTCGATTATGTCTATCACTTAGCGGATTTGCATATAAGAAACTTAAAAAGACATGCTGAATATAGAACTGTTTTCAAACGATTTCTCAGTACTGTTAAAAAAGATAAGCTAAAAAATTCACTTATTTATATCGGTGGAGATATCGCTCATGCTAAAACTGAAATGTCACCTGAGTTAGTACAGATGATAAGTTGGTTTTTAAATGAATGTGGAAATTTAAGACCAACTGTATTAATTACAGGTAATCATGATTGCAACCATAAGAATCCATCCAGACTTGATGTATTAACTCCTATAGTAGAAAATATTAACAACCCAAACGTAGTGTACTTACGAGATACTGGAGTATATGAGATTGGAAATCTAACAACAGGAGTATATTCTATTTTAGATGAAAAAGAAAACTGGCCTGATGGGATGGATGTTGAAGGAGAGCATAAAATTTGTTTCTTTCACGGACCTCTCAATAGAGTAAAGACTGATATTGGGTACGAAGTAGTATCTAGACATTTTAATCAGATGACATTTGATGGGTGGCATATGGCTATGCTTGGAGATATCCACAAACGACAAACTGTACAAGAATATAATGAGAAAGAAAAAAAACCAATAATACAATACTGTGGTTCGATGATCCAACAAAACCATGGAGAATTATTAGAAAATCATGGTTACTTATTATGGGATATTAAAAAACGTACCTTTACCGAACGTGATATAAAAAATGATTGGGGATATGTTACCGTTGATGTTGTAGATAATAAAATACCTCAATGGGTATATGATGAAAGGGATAATAAACTCCCAAAATACCCAAGAATGAGAGTACGGTTTACTAATACGGAAACATCTGATATGAAGTTACGATTGACAGAACTTCAATCACTGTTTTCGATTGATTCAATATCATACTCAAGAACAGATACAATTTCTAAACTAAAATTTAGCGATGGGGTAAATGAGTCTAATATATTTAACAATATTAAGGATATTACTTCACAAAATGAACTTATTACTGATTATTTGGAAAGAAATTTCGGAATAGATAATGAAGCTAAAGAGATAATCACTGATTTAAATAATAGATTAAATAATGAACTAACATCATCCGATATTGTAGATAAAAACATATTATGGGAACCAGTTAAGTTTGAATTTTCTAATATGTTCTCTTATGGTGAAGGTAACTCTGTTGAATTTGAAAATTTAAAAGGTTTAATTGGTATATTTGCCCCAAACGCATCTGGAAAGAGTAGTTTGTTCTCAGCCCTATCTTTTTGTATTTTTGATAAATCTGAAAGAGCATTTAAAGCTATTCAAATATTAAACAACCAAAAAAAGAATTTTAGATGTAAATTTCAGTTCAGAATCAATAACGAAGATTATTTTATTGAGAGAATAGCAAAAATGAACAAAAAAGGTACTACTGTAAAGGTAGATGTCGATTTTTGGAAAATAAACACATTAGGGGATCATGTAAATCTTAACGGTGAGCAACGAAGAGATACTAATTCAATTATTGAAACTTATTTAGGTACATATGATGACTTTATCTTAACTGCTTTATCATTACAAGGTAATAATGCCTTATTTATTGATAAATCTCAAACAGAACGTAAAGATATTCTTTCTCAATTCACAGGCGTTGATATTTTTGATAAATTATCCACTATTGCATTGGATATTAATAAGGAAAACCAAACGTTAATTAAAAATTTCAATACGGAGAACTATTCAGAGAAATTATCCGATCTTACATCTGATATTTCAATGCTGGAATTACAATATCAACAAATAAATGATGATGTTGTGGAGTTGGAGAAAGAAAAAGATAGTATCATTGATAAAATTGAAGAATTGAATGAAAAATTAATTAATTTATCGACAGATGTTCAAGATATTAAGGTTTTAGAACAAGAAAAGGAGTTATTAAAGTCGGAGGTATCATCTATTGAAGATAAAATAGAAAAAGAACAAGAAAAAATAAAACCTACTGTTACTGAATATAATACATTAAAGGAAATATTCAATAAATTAGATGAAGATGATCTAAAACGTAATTTTAATACATTAAAAACTTTAAATACTAATAAAACTAAGTTAAAACATGAAAAAGATAAAATTAATTTAAAGATTGAAGGTTTTCAAGGTAGATTAAAGGAAGTT